>ERZ839489.197-NODE-197-length-71474-cov-23.606407_pt1 | contig 71474 bp, 85 predicted proteins | sample MGYA00519938_ERZ839489 | MGnify/ENA primary metagenome ERZ839489 (study PRJEB31850, sample SAMEA3708846) | human gut metagenome | biome: human gut; feature: human-associated habitat; material: faeces | place: China | collected 2014 ...
TGGGGATAATAGCAATCAACAAGACGCCCTGTAAGGGCAAAAGAATTGTTTATAGCCTGCTTCTTTAACGCTTTTGCCCTTTCAGGGCGACAGGTTGGCGTTCATAATTACCCAGGGCGATGCCCTGGGCTAGGAACTTCTGCCCCTTCAGGGCGTATTGGATAATTTCAAGCGTACAGGTAAATATTGTATTGGTTGTCTTCTTCGCTTGTCCTCGTGTTGCCACCGAAAGCAGAGAGAAAAGTACTCATTATCGAACCCTTAAACCAGCAAGAAAAATATGGATGAAAAGAAAAGACAGGTATGGCGCTTCGTCATTCAGACCGCCATTTCGATCCTCACGGCCATAGCCACGGCCCTCGGCGTGACGAGTTGCATGGCTGCCGTATAGCAAGCAGAAATACAGAATTGTTTTAGAAAATGGGATTTAAGCTAGTGAATTGCTCCCCCGCTAAGATGGGAATCTTGGAGGGGGAGGCTTGGATGGCCCCATTCTATCGCGTGAGGCCCATCTTTCGGGCACAATTGGGACAGATGCCCCTGACCAAATGGGATTCGGAACGGGTGAGGAAGCCTTCGGGAACGGCCACGGACGGGGTGGGAACGTGGTTCAGGCAGATGGTGCGGAGACAATGCTCGCAGAAGAAGTGGACGTGGACGTCCTCGTCGTGGTCGTCGTCGTGGCTCAGACAGAGTTCGTAGCTCGCCACGCCCGTTCCTCCCTCGATGACATGGACGAGGTGGTGGGAGCGAAACAGGGCCATCGTGCGCGAGATGACCGACTTGTCGATAGACAAGAGGGCGGTCTCCAGTTCCTTCATCGTCTTGGGCCCGTCGCCCTTCAAGAGCGCGCTGGCGATCAGCACACGGTTGGCCGTGGGGCGGATGCCGTGGTCTTCCATCAATGTATAGAGAGATTGCTTGTCCATATCCTTGGTTTTGCTTTTCAACTGAGTTTTTCTATCAGGAGGACGCGACGGGTGGAGTCGGTGATGCGCACCCGGTGGTCGATCCTGTTGCCGACGATCCATAGTATCTGGTCTTCCGCGTCGCAGACCACGACCTGATGGCGCTTCTCCCACACGCTCTTCTTCTGGTCGGTAAGGAAGTCGCTGACCAGTTTGCCGCCCTTCATGCCGAGCGGGACGAAGCGGTCGCCCGGTTGCGTGCGGCGTATGATCAAGGGAAACCTCACCTTGTCTGCGTCCAGCGCCACGGTCTCGGGCGAGGTGGGAAGAACGAAGCGGTCGTCCCTCTCGGCCCGCGAGAGCCTGATCGTCACCTCGTTGGCGTAGGAGTAGCGTCCCGTTTCGGGAATGCGCATCGGGCGCGGCGCATCGGCTTCGAGGGGATGGATCGTCAGGCGTCCACGGTCGGAGAGCAACTCGTGGGTGGGGGAGATCCACCGGCTGCCGCTGGAGGCTGCGAGACGGTCGGCGATCTGCCGGATCTGCGACGGATTGAAATGGCGGGGCTGGAGGAAGTAGTAGAGGGCCAGTTCGGCAGAAGGCTCCTGCTGGATCGCCTCGATGGAAAGTTCGGTTGCCTCGGCGTAGTGGGCCAGTTGGGTATCGACGACCTGCTCTATGCCCTCCAGCTCCGCAGCCATCGTCAGGACCGTGTCGCGAAAGGAGGGATTGATCGCCTCGATCATAGGGAGGATCTGCAGGCGGACCTTGTTGCGCTTGACGTCGGCCACGAGGTTGGAGCTGTCCGTGACGTAGGACCGTCCGAGACCGTCGAGGTAGCTGACGAGGTCGGCGCGGCTGACGCACAACAGCGGGCGCACCACGTCGCCCTGACGCGGTTTCATGCCCGTCAGCCCATGGATGCCCGTCCCCCTGATGAGGTTGAGGAGGATGGTCTCCACGGAGTCGTCGCGATGATGGGCCACACAGATGGCCTCGGCCCCGATAGCCTCCCGAAGCTGGCGAAAGTAGGCGTAGCGGAGCTGGCGTGCCGCCATTTCGATACTGATGCCATGCAGCTGGGCGTAGGCGCGGGTGTCGAAGTGGGCACGGTGGAGCGGGAGGGCCAACTCGTCGCACAACGACTGGCAGAAGTCCTCGTCGCGGTCGGCCTCGTCGCCCCGCAGCTGGAAGTTGCAGTGGACGGCCTCCAGGCGGTAGCCCAGGTCGCGCAGCAGCATCAGCAGGGCCACGCTGTCAGCGCCACCCGACAGGGCGACGAGCTGCACGCGCGACTTGTCCAGCAGTCGGCGGTCTTCGATATAATGGGCGACAAGCGTCTTCAAACCAGTGGCTTTCATTGCTTCAACCAGCGTCTTTTTGCTTCAAAAACAAGTGTCTTTTTGCTTCAAAAACAAGTGTCTTTGCTTCAAACAAGTGTCTTTGCTTCAAACAAGTGTCTTGGTTTCAAAGGGACCAGTCCTTACTCCACGTAGAGGACGAGGCCCTTGAGATATTCGCCCTCGGGATGGTAGATGTTGATGGGGTGGTCGGCGGGCTGGTGCAGCTGGTGGAGGATGCGCACCTTGCGTCCCGCCTGGGCTGCCGCCGTGAACACCGCCTGGCGGAAATGCTCCTTGCTGACCACCTGCGAGCAACTGAAGGTGAAGAGGATGCCGCCCTTGCGGATACGCTGAAATCCCTTGACATTGAGGCGCGTATAGCCCTTGAGGGCGTTGCGCAGCGCGCCACGGTGCTTGGCGAAGGCGGGCGGGTCGAGGATGATCAGGTCGTACTTGTCGTCGTGGCTGTCGAGATACTTGAAGGCGTCCTCGCAGAAAGCCTCATGGCGATGGTCCTCGGGCGGAAAATTGAGCGCCACGTTGGCGTTGGTGAGCTCCACGGCCTTGGCCGAGCTATCGACGGAGTGGACCTGGCTGGCTCCGCCCCGCATCGCATAGACGGAGAAGCCGCCCGTGTAGCAAAACATGTTGAGCACCGTCCTGCCTTTGGCATAATGCTCCAGGAGCGCGCGGTTCTCTCGCTGATCGACGAAGAAGCCGGTCTTCTGTCCGCGAAGCCAATCGACATGGAAGCGAAGCCCGTTCTCCGTGGTCAGGTCCTCGTCGGTGGGGCCGCCCAGGATAAACTCGTTCTCCTGGCCGAGGTTGGCCTTGAAGGGCAGGGTGGTCTCGCTCTTGTAATAGACATGGTCCAGGCGGTCGCCCATCACTTCCTTCAGCGCCTTGGCAATGGCCATGCGGCTGACGTGCATACCGACGCTGTGGGCCTGCATGACGGCTGTCTTGCCATAGCAGTCGATGACCAGTCCGGGGAGGTTGTCGCCCTCGCCGTGTACGAGGCGGTAGGTCGTGTTGACGCCCTGGCTAAAATGCTCGCCACCGAAGGAAGCCTCCTCCGTGCGATAGATGCCGATGGACTGGCGCACCTGCCAGGCCGCGGCGAGGCGGCTCTGCCAGAAGTCGTCATCGATGGCCACGTCGTGGAACGAGAGGATGCGGACGGCAATGGATCCCACCTGGACGTGGCCCACGCCGAGGAAACTGCCGTCGAAGCCTATCACGCGCACCACGTCGCCCTCTTCGAGCCCGTCGTCCATGCGGGCAATGGCACCACTAAACACCCAAGGATGGAAACGGCGCAGCGACTCCTCCTTGCCTTTCTTCAAATATACCGACTTATACATGCTGATCTTCTTCGTCTGTTTTTACAAGTTCATAATCGCCCGTCTGCCGAAGCTCGGTCAACGTCTCATAGAGGTTGATGCAGGTCCAGGCATCGGTGGCGGCGTAGAGCTGCTGCTTGGGGTTGAGCTGGTCGCTCTCCCAGTTGGAAAGCTGCTCGCGCTTGGAGATGCGCTCGTGGAAGATGTTGGCGTAGAGCTTCTGGAGGCTGAGGTCCTTGATGCCGAAGTCGCTCACCATCTTCTGCAGATCAATAAAGCGGCCGGGGGAAAACTTGACGCGATGGTGGAGCATATTCATGTCGTCGCCCAGGGAAAGGCCGATCTTCGGCACGGTCGTGTCCTCCAAGAGATGGATGATACAAGAGGGCACGCCCATCTTGTTGAGACGGAAGAGGTAGCACTTGTCCCGCCCGCTCACCTGGAGCAGGGCGACCAGGTGGTGCTGCCCTTTGTGGAAGACGGGGCGCGTCTCCGTATCGACGCCCAGGATGGGCTGGTGGAGAAGTTCCTCTACCGCTTTCTCCGCCTCCTCCTCGCTCGTGACCGTGACGATTTCGCCAGGAAACGTCACGCGCGGAAGCTCAGAAATGGCAGACTTGTCAAACTTGCTGTATATGATTCTCTTCATTGATTCTTATTAGACCGTGCAAAATTAGGAAAAAAGTTTCAAATCTATGGCCGAATTATCCTCCTTTTTTCTTACTTTTGCAGAAATAAACGGGGAAGTGGGGGCTTTCGGGCCACGCATTTCCCAAATAATCAAGCACATAAGCGCGGGAAGCCCCTCTCCACCGAGAGAGGCCGCCCCGTCACTATAAGAACAAACGACAATATGGCTAAAAAGAAAACCGCCACTAAGTCTAAGACTTTCTGGGACGCAATCGGATGCAACAAGATACTCAACGAGACGACCAACTTCGTGCTGGGACTGACCCTGGCCGCCTTGGCCCTGGTGGCGATCATCTCCATGGTCAGCTACTTCAAGACGGGTGCCATCGACCAGAGCATCCTCGTAAGCCTGCGTCCAGGGGAGTTGTTGAACCGCAATCGTGAGTTTGCCAACTACTGCGGCAGTCTGGGCGCGCTGACCTCCTATTATCTTATAGGGCGCTGCTTCGGCATCCCTGCCTTTTTGATCCCCGCCTTCCTGTTGCTTTGCAGCCTGCGGATGATGGGCGCCTTCCCGCGGTTGAACCTCCTGAAATGGTTCTTCGGCATGGCGATCATCATGGCGTGGGGCAGCGTCACCTTCGCCAAGTTTCTCTCCCCCCTGATGGGCGAGGAGGTGTTCAATCCAGGCGGCGACCATGGCGCATACGTCTGCCAATGGCTGGAGAACGTGGTGGGCGCGCCGGGCCTTGTCGCCATCCTCCTGGTCGTGGCCATCTCGTTTATGACCTACGTCACCACGGAGACCATCAACGTCATTCGCAAGATGCTCAACCCCATAGACTATCTCTCGCGCAAGGTGAAGTTTACGGTCGAGGAAAACCGCCACCACGACCAGCACGCGCGGGAGGACGACACGGCAGAGAATCCTGTTGTCAGTCCCGCCGAGAGCGAGGACCCGCAAGTCTTTGACGACCCGCAGACGCAAACGGTGGAGTTTCTGGACGACGACCTGCCTGGCAAGGACACCGACGAGCAGCCGCTGAATCCCTCCCACGATCCTGAGACGAAGGACGAGGAAAAAGCTGCCGGCGAGAAAGAGGTGAGCATGCGCGTCGAGATGGCCAAGGGCGACGAGAAGGCCAGTGGGACGACCGTGGCCAGCACGGCAGATCTCTCTACGCCCATCAACCCCCGCGAGCCCTTCGTGTCGTGGAAGTTTCCCACGCTCGGCCTGCTCAAGGAGTATGACAGCGACGCCCGCCCGAGCTTTGCCACCAAGGAGGAGCTGGAAGCCAACAAAAACCGCATCATCAAGGTGCTCGACGACTTCGGCGTGCAGATCAGTTCCATCCGCGCCACCGTCGGACCGACCATCACGCTCTATGAGATCACGCCGGCCAAGGGCGTGCGCATTGCCAAGATCAAGAACCTGGAGAACGACATCGCCCTCAGCCTGGCTGCCATCGGCATCCGTATCATCGCCCCCATCCCCGGCAAGGGCACGATCGGCATCGAGGTGCCCAACACCACGCCGAGCGTCGTCTCGATGTATAGCATCCTCAACTCCAAGAAATTCCAGGAGACCGACATGGAACTTCCCGTCGCCCTGGGCAAGACCATCTCCAACGAGGTCTTCATGGTTGACCTGGCCAAGATTCCCCACCTGCTCGTGGCGGGTGCCACGGGACAGGGTAAGTCGGTGGGCCTCAACGCCATCATCACCTCGCTCCTCTACAAGAAGCACCCCAACGAGCTCAAGATCGTGCTCGTCGATCCGAAGAAGGTGGAGTTTAGTATCTACAGCCCCATCGCCAACCGATTCATGGCGGCCGTGGAGGAAAACGAGGAGGAGCCCATCATCACCGACGTACAGAAGGTGGTCAATACGCTCAAGGGCCTCTGTGTGCTCATGGACGAGCGCTACGACAGGCTCAAGGCTGCCGGTGCGCGCAACATCAAGGAGTACAACAGGAAGTTTCTCAACCACCACCTCAATCCCGAGGAGGGCCATGAGTACATGCCCTATATCGTGGTCGTGATCGACGAGTTTGGCGACCTCATGCTCACGGCGGGCAAGGAGATAGAGCTCCCCATCACCCGCATCGCCCAGCTGGCGCGTGCCGTGGGCATCCACATGATCATCGCCACCCAGCGCCCGACGACGAGTATCATCACGGGCAATATCAAGGCCAACTTCCCGGGCCGCATCGCCTTCCGCGTCGGATCCATGATGGACTCACGCATCATCCTCGACCGGTCGGGAGCCCAGCAGTTGGTGGGGCGCGGCGACATGCTCTACCTCAATGGTGGCGAGCCCGTCCGCGTGCAGTGTGCCTTTGTCGATACGCCCGAGGTGGTCAAGGTGTGCCGCTTCATCGCCGACCAGCCCGGCCCCGTCACGCCGCTGCTCATCCCCGAGCCGGCTGCCGAGGATGCGCCGGGCATCGGGGGCGGATTCGACACCGACAACCTCGACCCGCTCTTTGAGGAGGTGGCACGCTATGTGGTCATCAACCAGCAGGGATCCACGAGCAAGATACAACGCGAGTTTGGCGTCGGCTACAACCGCGCGGGACGCTTGATGGACAAGCTACAGAAGGCGGGCATCGTCGGCGAGGCCAGGGGTGCCAAGCCGCGCGAGGTGCTCATCGGCGACGAAAACTCGCTGAGTAGGATCCTGTCTTGCATCAAGGGATAGTATAACTATAAAATAATAAAACAATGAGAAAACTTATCACTTTGTTTTTATTAGTCGTGGCGGTAGCCGTCCACGCCCAGTCCGCCGCCCAGGCGCGAAAGGTGCTGGACAAGGTGGCGGCGGTCGTCGGGCGCCCTGGCGGATGCTCGGCACAGTTTAGCCTCAGCGCAGGCAAGGGCCGATCCTTCTCGGGCACCATCGCCATCAAGGGGCGTAAATTCTACGCCTCCACCGCCCATGGCAAGGTGTGGTACGACGGACGCACCCAGTGGAGCTATCTGAAATCGACGGGCGAAGTCAACATCAGCACCCCCACCGAGGCGCAGCAGGCGCAGATGAATCCCTATCAGTTTCTCTCCGTCTATAAGTCGGGCTACAAGCTGAGCATGAAGCGGGCAGGCCGGGGCTATGTGGTGACGATGAAGGCCACCAACCGCGCACGCGCCATGAAGACCATCGTCGTCACGGTGGGCAGCAACTACGTGCCCAGCAAGGTGCAGTATCTACAGGGTGGGCGATGGACCACCATCACGCTCTCCCGCTTCCAGGCCAAGAACCAAAGCGACGCCACCTTCCGCTTCAACAAGCGGATGTGTCCCGGAGCAGAGATTATCGATCTGCGATAGCATCGGTCTTGCAAAAAACGGGAGCGGCCTCAGAGGGTCGCTCCCGTTTTTGTAGTAGTATGCTCGTCATAAGCATGTTTTCTCCTGCGCGAATAGCGCGTAGGGTATTCTCTACATTCTCTACAGAAGATGCTTAGAAGGGCAGGTCGTCGGTCGACTCTCCGGCAGCATCGGGCTGAGCGGGAGGGAACGGAGCCGGTGCCGCCTGTGTCGTCTGTGGGTCAGCAGCGGCAGCCTGGCCAGCAGCCTGGGCTGCGGCTGCATCCAAACGTTGCACATCGAATGCGCGGATGTTGTTGAACCAGCGGCCCTGGTATTCGTGGGCGTCAATATCGAAGAAGACCTTCACTTCGTCGCCTGACTTGATATTGAAACGCTGCAAGCGCTCTGCGCCAAACACGTCGAAGACCATCTTGCGAGGATATTGGTCATGCGTCTCTATGACAAAAGACTGTGCCTTCCATTCGCCGCGAGCCGATGTTCCACTGCGCTCGGGGAGTACTGCAATAATTCTACCTAATAATTCCATGTCTGATATATAGTTGTAAATATTTTCTGATATGCGTGGATATGATTTCCAAGGCGAAATAGACCTTCCCTCGTTATCGGGTGAGCAAAATTACGAATTTTAGGGCGAATTGAGAAACTTTTAGCCCCAATTTTTGCCAGAGCGGGTATATTTTCGTATTTTTGTGCTTGGTTTTCGCCCGCTTCTCGGCGCTCCGTCGAGCGGGACGCATAATCGGTTAGGAATAAGAATAAACAAATAAAAGAATATAGTACCCATGAGATTTAGCCTTTCCAGCTCGGCGCTCAGCAGCCGCCTGCTCTCCCTCTCGAGAGTCATCAACAATAAGAACTCGTTGCCCATCCTCAGTTGCTTCCTCTTCCAGGTGAAGGACAATGTGCTGACCATCACCGCCTCCGACAGCGAGAACGTGATGAAGACGACAATCGAACTGACGGAGCATGACGGCGATGGCGAGTTTGCCGTGCAGAGCCAAACCATCCTCGACGCGGTCAAGGAGCTGCCCGAGCAGCCGCTCACGCTCAATGTCAACCTCGACGAGCACGTCATCTATCTCACCTATCAGAACGGTTCGTACCACTTCCCCGTGCAGAGTGCCGAGGAGTATCCGCGCGAGCAGGAGATGGGCGAGAACGCCTCGAAGTTTGCCCTCGACGCCCAGGTGCTCTCCAGCGCCATCAGCCGATCCCTTTTCGCTGCGGCGCAGGATGAGCTTCGCCCCGTGATGAACGGCATCTACTTCGACCTGAAGCCCGACTGCCTCTCGATCGTGGCCACCGACGGCCACAAGCTCGTGCGCAACAACATCCTCTCCCTCCAGTCTGAGACGCCTGCCTCCTTCATCCTCCCCAGGAAGCCGGCCACGCTTCTCAAGGGCGTCCTGCCGCAGACGGAGGGCGAAGTCACCATCGAGTTCGACAGCAAGCAGGCCACCATCCGCTTTGCCGAGGGCTACCTGGCTTGCCGCCTCATCGAGGGCCGCTACCCCAACTACAACGGCGTCATCCCGCAGACCAATCCCAACGTGGTCACCATCGACCGCAAGAGCTTCGTCGGCGCAATCCGCCGCGTGCTCCCGTTCTCCAGCAACTCCTCGCAGCTGGTCTGCTTCCACTTCGAGAATGGCAACCTGGAGCTGCGTGCCGAGGACATCGACTTCGCCACCAATGCCGTGGAGAACGTGGTCTGCTCCTATAGTGGTACGCCCATCTCCATCGGTTTCAAGGGATCGAGCATGCTGGAGGTGGTCAACAACCTGGAGAGTGGCGACATCACCATCCAGCTGGCAGACCCCTCACGCCCGGGTATCATCATCCCCGTCGATCAGCCGGAGAACCAGGAGGTGCTGATGCTGATCATGCCGATGCTGCTCAACGATTAGTTTGCAAGCAAGTACGGACGATTAGTTTGCAAGCAAGCACAGACGATCAGATTACGAAAAGTATAGAACCACACGCTGACGGCCATGGCCTGTCGGGACGCCAAGAGGCGGACTCCGTCGGGCGATGGCCCGTCTGATTGGAATATAACACAGAAAAAAGAATGGAACTCAACCTCAAGCGTCCGCTCATCGTCTTCGACCTGGAGACGACAGGCCTGGACCTGGTCAACGACCGCATCATTCAGATCTCTTATATCAAGGTCTTCCCCGACGGCAAGGAGGACCGGGAAAACCTCTTCGTCAACCCGCAGAAGCCGATACCGCAGGAGGTGCAGGTGCTCACACACATCGCTCAGTCAGATGTCGAGGGAGCGCCCACGTTCAAGGAACTGGCCCCGCGACTGGCCGAGACTTTCCGGGGCTGCGACTTTTGTGGTTTCAACTCCAATAAGTTTGACGTGCCAATGCTCTCCGAGGAGTTTTCGCGCGCTCAAGTGCCTTTCGATTTCTCCGAAAGCCTGCTCGTAGATGCGCAGAATATCTTCCACAAGATGGAGCGCCGCAACCTCGCCGCAGCCTACAAGTTCTACACGGGCCACAAGATGGAGGACGACTTCCAGTCGCATCGTGCCGACCAGGACGCCGAGGCCACGCTTCGTGTGCTCAAGGGCCAGCTGGACATGTATGCTCCCGGGGTGCAGGACGAGGCCGACCGTGTGCTCAACAACGACATCAAGGAACTGGCCGAGTTTTCGAAGATGAACGACAATGTCGATTTTGCTGGCCGCATCATCTGGAAGGAGTTTACCGACGCCGAGGGCAAGGTTTGCCGACGCGAGGTGTTCAACTTCGGCCAGCATCGTGGCGAAGCCGTCGCCGACGTGGTGCGCAACGATCCGGGCTTCATCTCCTGGATGCTCTCCCGCGACTTCACCTACGATACGAAGAACGTGGTCAACCGCATTCGCCTGCGAGAGGCTTACAAAAACAAGTAGAGCGAATAGGGTGGAAGTGGCTGCGTGTCAACCACTTCGCCCTGTCTGTCTCAGCTGAAGGTTCAACACAAGGTTCTGTATCAAGGCTCAACACAAGGTTCAGTATAAGGTTTAATAGAAGTTCAATCCAAACATACCTGCTCAAAATTGGCAAATCCTCAACATCCATCCCCGACCCATCCTGCCGCGGGCCCATCGCCCCTGTCGGGTAAGCATATCGTCCTGGGCATCACGGGCAGCATCGCCGCCTACAAGTCGTGCCTCATCATCCGTTCCCTCGTCAAGAGAGGGGCGGAGGTGCAAGTGGTCATCACGCCTGCTGGCAAGGAGTTTATCACGCCCATCACGCTTTCGGCCCTCAGTCGCCATCCGGTCATCAGCGACTTCTTCTCCCAGCGCGACGGCACCTGGCACTCTCATGTCGATCTGGGCCTTTGGGCCGACGCCATGCTGATCGCCCCCTGCACCGCCAGTTCACTGGGCAAGATGGCTCATGGGGTGGCCGACAACATGCTTGTGACGACCTATCTGTCGATGAAGGCACCCGTTTTCATCGCCCCTGCCATGGACTTGGATATGTACCAGCACCCATCCACGCAGGCCAACATCAATACGCTCAAGGGCTACGGCAATCGCTTTGTCGAACCCACGAGTGGTTTCCTGGCCTCGGGCCTGGAGGGCAAGGGCCGTATGCAGGAGCCCGATCTGATTGTGGAGGAACTGGAGCACTTCTTTGCGGATTCTTTGAAGGAAACGACGCAGGAGGGCGCGCAGGGCCAGGAGGAAACGACGCAGGAGGATACCCTGGACCAGGAGAAAACGACGCAGAAGGGGGCACAGGACCAGGAGAAAATGACTCAGGAGGCCGCACAGAAGGAGAAAATGCTTCCCTTGGCGGGCAAGCACATCCTGATCACGGCTGGTCCTACCTACGAGCGGATCGACCCCGTGCGCTTCATCGGCAATTTCTCCAGCGGCAAGATGGGATTCTCCATCGCCGAGGAGTGCAGAAGGCGTGGCGCCGAAGTCACCCTGGTGGCGGGCCCGACGGCCCTACAATGCGATGCGGCCATCCGGAGGGTCAATGTCGAGAGCGCGCAGGAGATGTACGAGGCCTGCCTGCCAGTCTTTGACACAGCAGACGCAGCCATCCTCAGTGCGGCCGTGGCCGACTTCACGCCGGAACAGAAGGCGGAGAGCAAGATCAAGCGGGAGGCCGACGATCTCGTCCTGCGCTTGCGTCCGACCCACGACATAGCCAAGACATTGGGCCAGCGCAAGCGTCCGGGCCAGCGCCTCGTCTGCTTTGCCCTCGAAACCAACGACGAGGAGGCCAACGCACGCGGCAAGTTGGAGCGCAAGAACGCCGACTTTGTCGTGCTCAACTCCACGCGCATTCCTGGGACGACGTTCAACGCGGACGACAACCAAATAGCCGTCGTCACACGCGAGGGCGTCCGGTCCTATCCGAAGAAGAGCAAGCAAGAGGTGGCCTCCGACATCATCGACGTGCTCCAGGGGCTTCTCGCCGACACGACAACCCTCAGATAAGAAAAGGATCATGAAAAGAATCATATTGGCAACGGTCTGCTTCCTCGGCCTCTCCCTCGTACTGAGGCCGACGCCAGTCCACGCCCAGGAACTCCAGGCGAAGATCACCATCAACCACAACCAGGTGCAGGGTACGGACGCCTCCATCTTCGAGAACCTCCAGCAGACGCTGGAGCAGTTTGTCAACGAGAAGCAATGGACCAACCTCCAGTTTCAGCGCAACGAGCGGATCGTCTGCAACTTCAACATCACCGTGAAGAAGTATGACCAGTCCTCCAACCTCTTCACTTGTTCGGCCCTCATCCAGGCCAACCGTCCCGTCTATGGGGCTTCCTACAGTTCGACGCTCTTCAACACCCAGGACAACGACTTCAACTTTGAGTTTGCGCAGTTTGACCAGATCGAGTTCAACGAGGAAACGGTTGACAACCAGCTCACGGCCCTCATGGCCTACTACGCCTACCTCATCATCGGCATGGACCTCGACTCCTTCTCGCCGATGGGGGGCGAGGACGTGCTCCAGCGCTGCCTGAACCTGGCCAACAACGCGCAGAACCTCAATTTCACGGGCTGGAAGGCTTTTGACAGCGACCGCAACCGCTTTGCCATCATCAACGACTACCTCGATGGCGGTCTCAAGCCCTTCCGGCAGTTGCAGTACGACTACTATCGGCTGGGACTCGACGAGATGTCCAACAACGTGGAGCGAGGCCGCACCAATGTCACTACCGCCCTCGAAACCAATCTCAAGAAGGCTCACGAGGACAAGCCGATGAGTCTGCTGCCACAGATCTGGACGGACTACAAGAAGGACGAGTTGGCCAATATCTATAAGGGCAAAGGCACGCAGAAGGAGAAGGAGTCGGTCTATGAGATCTTGTTTGCCATCAACGCGTCGCAGAATGCGACATGGGAGAAGATCAAGCAGTAGAATGCGACATGGGAAAAGAACAAGCAGTAGGATGCGACATGGGCAAGGATCAAGCAGTAAGCCCGCTTGTGGGACTGCTTGGGTTGCCTCTCTCCGTACAATGATTTATCCATAAGCAATGCTGAAACATTTATATATCAAGAATTTCACGCTGATTGACCAGCTGGACATCGACTTCCACCCTGGCTTCTCCGTCATCACGGGCGAGACGGGAGCGGGCAAGTCCATTATCCTCGGGGCCATTGGCCTCTTGCTGGGCAACCGGGCCGACAGCAAACTGGTCAAGCGTCCGCAGGGCGACGACGGGCGGACGGTGAAGTGTACGATAGAGGCTCATTTCGACCTCAGCCGCTACGACTTTGCGCCGTTCTTCGAGGAAAACGACCTCGACTTCGACCCCGACGACACCATCATCCGCCGCGAACTGACCAGCACGGGCAAGTCGCGCTCCTTCATCAACGACATGCCCGTTTCGCAGCAGTTGATGCGCCAGTTGGGCGAACAGCTCATCGATATCCACTCGCAGCATCAGAACCTGCTTCTCCAGAAGGACGACTTCCAGTTGAACGTCGTCGATATCATCGCCGACAACGGCCAGGAACGGGCAGCCTTCTCTGAGGCTTTCACCCGCTATCGCGAGGCTGAGCAGCGGTTGCGCAGTCTTGAGAAGCAGATCGAGGCGAGCGAGCAGAACCGCGATTTCCTCCAGTTTCAATACAACGAGCTCTCCGCCGCCCAGTTGGTGGAGGGAGAGCAAGAGCAACTGGAGCAGGAAGGGGAGACGCTCAACCATGCTGGCGACATCAAGACAGCCATCTATACTGCCGACAACCTTCTCTCCGGCGACGACCGGGGCGCCGTGATTCAGGTCCGCATGGCCGCACAGCAGTTGCAGTCCATCGCCAGCGTCTATCCGAAGACGCAGGAACTCGCCAACCGCCTCGACTCCGTACACATCGAACTCGACGATATCGCCCACGAGGTGGCAGCTGACATGGAGTCCATCGACTTCGACCCCTCACGCCAGGATGCCATCATCGCGCGCCTCGATCAGATCTACTCCTTGCAGCAGAAGTATCGTGTCAGCACCGTGGCCGAGCTCCTTCAGTTGCAGGCCTCGATCCAGCAGCAGTTGGAGTCTATCGAGAATGCCGACGGCGACTTGGCCCTCCTGCGCCAGGAGGTGGCCGAGCAGGAGAAGCTATGCCGGGAGAAGGCTCAGCAGCTTACGCTATCGCGCACGGCCTCGGCTCGCAAGGTGGAGGCCGAGATGCACGCACGCCTCGTTCCGCTGGGCATTCCCAACGTACGCTTCGAGGTGGAGGTCAAGCCGGCTCCGCTCTCTGCCAGTGGCGCCGACCATGTCGTCTTCCTCTTCTCCGCCAACCGTGGCACGCCATTGCAGCCCGTCTCCCAAGTGGCTTCGGGTGGCGAGATCGCGCGCGTGATGCTCTCGCTCAAGGCAATGATCAGCGGCACAATCAAGTTGCCCACCATCATCTTCGACGAGATCGACACCGGCGTTTCGGGCAAGATAGCCGAGAAGATGGCCATGATCATGGAAGAGATGGGGGCAGGAGGACGCCAGGTGATCTCCATCACCCACCTGCCGCAGATTGCCTCACGAGGTCTCCATCACTACAAAGTGGAGAAGACCGACACGCCCGAAGGCACGGAGAGCCACATGAGGCAACTCTCGGCCGACGAGCGGGTAGGGGAGATCGCCATGATGCTCTCGGGCGAGAACGTCACCGAGGCTGCGCTGGAGAACGCCAGGGCTCTTTTGTCCACACATTGATCGCGTCCACACATTGATATGATGCTCACGCGTTAATATGATGTTCATGCATCAATATAATGTTCAAACATTGTTCGTGTCCACGCGCTAATGACGCGCTAAAAATATATGTTCACGCGTTCCATAATATAAATATATTGCGTAGAAGATGATGCTGCCGCAGTCTCTGTCCTCCTTGCGGAGGGGCGAAATGCGCAGATAGGAAATAAGAAAAAGAAAGAACAAAAACTGATGAGAAAGAATAGTTTGATCGGCTGCCTCCTGCTCTGGGCCTCCATGGCCATGGCGCAGCCAGCAGCTGTAAAGAATGTAGTCAACAGCACGTTGACCCTCACCACCTACACCGCCGATGGCACGCAGCGAGGCGTGGTCCCCGCCGTCTTCATTGGATCCGATGGCGTGGCCGTATCGGCCTGGAAACCCTTCGAGGGCACCGACTCCGTGGGCGTGAAGGACTATAGCGGGGCGGCCTGTGCTTTCCAGGCGCTTTTGGGAGCCGACGATATTTACGACTTGACGAAGTTTAGCGTCTCCGCCGCCAAGGTGCAGCCCCTTTCCCTGGGCAAGGCCGCTGCCGGCGAAGAAGTCTGGGTAGTGCCTCCCAAGCAACTGGGCGCCCCCGTCAAGGGCAAGGTGAAGGTCGCCGACCACTTCAACACCTCCTACAACTATTATCAGCTCTACGTCGGCGGAGCCTCCGAGAAACTCAATGGCGCAGCCGTCGTCAATCTCAAGGGCGAGCTGATCGGCCTCTTCTCCCAGTCGGGTAAGCAGCAGAGTGCCACGGACGCCGCCTACGCGCGCGACTTCGTGGTGACGGGACTCTCCCAAAACAACCCCGTGATGCGCCGCGCCCGTCTCCGCATTGCCCTGCCCGAGAGCGAGCGCGAGGCCGTGGTGGCCCTGCTTCTCTCCAATTCCCAGAAGCCCTCCGACCATGCCGCCACCATCCGCGAGTTTATCCGCAAGTTTCCGCATCTCACCGATGGCTACTACGCCATGACCATGCTCGCCCTGGGCAAGGGAGACAACGCCGAGGCCGACCGGATGCTCCAAGAGTCAGTGGCCCAGGCGAGCAAAAAGGGAGAGGCCCACTTCAACTATGCCAACGTGATCTATCTCGTGCTGACCGGCCAGCAGTCCATCCAGGGCGACGCTCCGGCCACATGGACCCTCGACAAGGCGCTCTCCGAGGTGCAGCAGGCCAATGCCGCCGACCCACAGTTTATCTACCAGCACCTGATGGCACAGATCATCTACGCCCAGGCCCACTATGCCGACGCCCTCACCCTCTTCGAGAGCCTCGCCCGGATGGAGCCACGACTGCCCGAGACCTATCTGGAGATGGCGCAGTGTAAGGAGCAACTGGGTGCTGACAACGCCGAAGTGCTCGCCCTTCTGGAGAAGAGCGTGGAGGTCTGCGACACACCCTACACCGCCACTTCTGCCCCCTATTTCTATGCCCGTGGCCTGCAATATGCCAAGATGGGCGAATACCGCAAGGCGATGGTTGACCTGCTGCGCTACGAGTATTTCAACCAGGGACGCCTCGGTGCCGACTTCTACTACCAGCGGGAGCAGATCGAACTCCAGGGCAAACTCTACCAACAGGCCCTGGGCGACATCCTCACCGCCTGCCGACTCGCTCCCGAAGAGGTGGAGTATCATGCCGAGGCGGGCAGCCTCTACCTCCGCGTCAACCGTCCGCAGGATGCTGCCGAAGCCGCAAAATACTGCATCAAGATCAATCCCGACTATGCTGATGGCTACCTGATACTCGGCATTGCGCAAACGCAACTCGACCAAAAGGCCGACGGCATAGCCAATATCGAGAAGGCCAAGGCAATGGGCAACACCCAGGCCGACAGTTTCCTGAAGAAACTCAAGTGACGGGGGCTCACGACGCACGCAGCCCCGTCCTATAAGCGTTCTATAAGTGGTCCTATAAGTGTCTATAAGTGCCTTGTAAGTGTCCTATAAGCGTCTTGCAAGCGTTCTAAAACTCAAAAGGTTGTTTATGTCATTGCGACACAAACAACCTTTTGTCTTTCTTTCTCTCTCATGATTTCTACCAATTCGCAAGGCGACCGATCATCTGTAGGCGATTGGCCCCGTGTTGCGGTTGCAAAACCTAAACGTTATTTTGTTATTATGTTATTATGTTATTATGTTATTATGTTATTATGGCGTTTTTCTGCTGAACCCAAAAGAGCTGGACCGTCGTCTTCCACGGAGAGCAACTGCTCCAGGCGGTGGATGATGATGGTCTGTCGGGCGAGCGCTACCAAGCCCTGGGCTTCGAGGCCATGAAGGGATCGCGAAACATTGAGGCGCGACTCGCCGATGGCAGATCCCAGGTCTGTCAAGCGGATGGAGAGCGTCTTGGGGCCAGCAGGCCGGAGACTGCGGTGGGCCACGAAGGTGGCGATCTTGCGGGGAATGGTCGTGGGCGGCGTGCGCCAGAAAGCCGACCCTGCTCGCTGGGCAGAAGTGCTGATCGTGTTGAGGACGTTTAGCTCGAAGACGAGGCTCTGCGCACAGAGTCGCAGCACGTCGTCCTTCTGCAGTCGCAGGACGTTGCAAGGAGTGGTGGCCCGGTAGCCTCGCGCCAGGTGTTGCCGGAGTCCGAAGATCCGTTCCGGTTCGATGGCACAAGGCGCGTCGATCTGCTCCCGCAGACTGTAACTGTGGTCCGCGCTGATGGCCTCAGCCTCCACACTGCCCGTCATGACCAGCGTGAGCGTGGCGCAGCGATCGTTCTCCCGCGCTATCCACGCTCCCTCGTCATACTTCTGGAAGTCGAAGCGGATCTTGCTTGCCATGGCCTCCAGTTCGTCGCGGTCAATGCCCTGGAAGAACGGCAGCCGCAGCAGTTTGGCATAGATCGTCATGGCCTCGGGTGCCTATTTGCGCTCGTCGAGTCCCTCGCTCTTCCAGACGCTCAGTCCTCCCTGCGCATTCTGATAGATGAAGTAAGCCTTCAGTTGCTTTTTCCGCTCCAGCACCTGGCGCGCCTTGTCGAGGCCCATGACCATGAAGGAAGTGGCGTAGGCGTCGGCCTCGGCACAGGTAGGAGCCAGCACCGTGGCCGAGAGGAGGCTATGCTGCACGGGGCGTCCCGTCTTAGGATCGATGGTATGGGCGTATTTGCGTCCGCCCTTGTAGTAGAAGTTGCGGTAGTTGCCCGACGTAGCCATGGCCTGGTTTGTGACGTTGAGCACCGTCTCCAGTTCCTGGGCGTCGTTGTCGGGATCGTCCACGGGCTTGCTCACGCCGATGCGCCATGGCAGGCGCTTCTCGCTGTTGCCCTTCGCATAGACCTCGCCACCGATCTCCACCATGAAGTTGGCCACGTCGTGGGACATGAGCAGGCGCGCCACGCGGTCCGTGCCGTAGCCCTTGGCGATGGCGCTGAAGTCGAGCATCATCCGCGGCCGCTGGAAGCGCACATACTGACTTCCCTTCGCCCCGGCCAGGCTGACGTGCTCCATGCCGACCAGTCTTCTGAGACTGTCTATCTGATGGTTGTTGGGCATCTGCTGGTTTTTGAATCCGAAGCCCCACGCGTTGACCAGCGGAGCCACGGTGATGTCGAAGGCGCCGTCGCTCTCCTCGTTGACCTGCTGCGCCAGTTGATAGACCTCCAGGAAGTCGTCGCTGAGCGTGGGCCGCTTGCCCTCGTTGATGAGGGCGACGGTCGATTGCGGGTTGAACATCGAGAACTCCTGGTCAACGGCCTTCAGAGTCTCCTCTATCTCCTTCTTCAGATTGTCATCGCTCTGGTAGGTGATATGATAGGTCGTGCCAAAGATGCGTCCCTCGTCGTGCTGGTAGGGCACGGACTTCTGTCGTCCCACGATGACCACCGTGCCGATGATAAGGAAGGCAAGGAAGGGCAGTTGCCAAAGCAGTTTTTTCTTTTTCATAACTCAAAACTAAGGTTGAACGTAGCTCCGATTCGGCTGCTGCCATTGCGTCCGAATCCCGGAATATAATAAGGTTCTCCGACCGTGCCGTGGCTTTGGCTCAGCCGTGCGCGATATCTCACCATCCACCCCATGTGGACGAAGCGCCATATCGTCACGTCGATGCCGCCGCAGACCTCCGCCCAGCAAGCCTTCGCCTCGACATCCGTAGCGCTGTAGGAGGCCGTTCCGCCCCAGACGGGGTCGGGGACGGGCGCAGAGGTCGTCACGTCGTAGTGGAAGGAGGTGTAGGCCAGTCGCGCGCCAGCATAGAGCCTGTAGAGGTCGTGCTTGTTGCGCAGCAGGTTGAAGTCGCAGCCCACGCGGCCATAGGGCGCACGGGTCTTGTAGCGCACGGAGGTCGTCACGTCGTCGGCGTCGGCCTCGCCAATGCCCAGTTCGACAACGGGGAAATAGCGTCCCCGGAGGTTCAGGCGCAAGGAGGCCTCATACTGTCCGTAGTCGCTCAGGACGCGCTGTCCCGCCCCCAGCAAGTCCACCCCCACACTCACGCCCTCGAAGAGGCGGATGGAGTCGGCGGATGCTGTCTCCCGTGCCTGCTGCGCCCCCGCCTGGCAGGGAGCGAGGAGGCTAACGGCGAGGATGGAAATAGATAAGCAGATTCTCTTTCTCATCGTAGTCTATGTTAGGATGGGCAATGACAATGGAGTCGATGGCATGGTGGGTGGTCGTGACCTCCGTGAGCGTATGGAAGAAGCGGGCAGGGCAGTCCACCGATTCGAAATGGGGATCGTTGGTCTTGAAGACCGTGACCGTGTCCGTGCGCGTCGTCCCCAGCGTGTCGGTCAACTGGAAGACCAGCTGGTCGCGGTCGGCGCCATAGCTCATGGGGATCGTGAAGGCCTGAGGCTGCACCAGCCGGTTGACGAGCACGCTGTCGCTGCTGCCGGGTCTCACGGCGAGGATGGTCAGCGTGTCGTGGACCGTGTCGCCGCGCAGGGCGTAGCGACATCCCACGGCCGTGGTCATCGCACAGTCGATGCTGGCGCAGGCTGCCATCAGCAGGATCGGAGCCGCCACCAGGGCTGCTGGCACGAGGCGGCGGAGAAAAGTTCGCTTATAGTGCATCCGGAGGGAGGATCAGTTGAGTTCCTTTTCTATCTGATAGTCGTTGCGGCGCGGGTTGGACCGGCTGATCAGGTCGCCGATGAAGCCGGCCAGGAAGAGCTGTGTGCCGAGCAGGATGGCGGCGATGGCGATGAAGAACGACGCGTGGTCGGAGAGCAGGTCGCCATAGTTGCCGATATAGAGATTGTAGATCTTGCCACCCAGGAGCCACATCAGGGCCACGAAACCGACGAAGAAGACCAGCGAGCCGAGAAATCCGAAGACGTGCATGGGTTTCTTGCCGAAGGTGCTGAGAAACCAGAGCGTGAGCAGGTCGAGATAGCCGTTGACGAAGCGGTTGAGCCCCATAAACTTCGACGTGCCAAACTTGCGGGCCTGGTGGTGGACCACCTTCTCGCCGATCTTGTCGAAGCCGGCCTCCTTGGCCAGGTAGGGGATGTAGCGGTGCATCTCGCCATAGACCTCAATGTTCTTGACCACCTCCTGTCGGTAGGCCTTCAGTCCGCAGTTGAAGTCGTGGAGGTTGGGGATGCCGCTGACCTTGCGCGCCGTGGCGTTGAAGAGTTTGGTGGGAATGGTCTTCGACAGGGGGTCGTAGCGCTTCTGCTTCCAGCCCGAGACGAGGTCGTAGCCCTCCTCGGTGATCATCTTGAAGAGGGCCGGTATCTCGTCGGGAGAGTCCTGGAGGTCGGCGTCCATCGTGATGACGACGCTGCCCTGCGCCTTCTGGAAACCGCAGTGGAGGGCCGGGCTCTTGCCGTAGTTGCGGCGAAACTTGATGCCCTTGACGCAGGGGTCCTGCTCGCGGAGCGTCTCCACCACCTTCCAGGACTGGTCGGTGGAACCGTCGTTGACAAAGATGATCTCATAGGAGAAGCGGTTGGCCTCCATCACGCGCTTGATCCAGGCGTGGAGTTCGGGCAGGCTTTCCTCTTCGTTATAGAGGGGTACGATGACTGAAATGTCTAACATCTTGCTATTTTTATTATATCGATTTTTTCTTTCGTTGTTCACAATATTCTATCTTATCCCCGTTTGGCCAGGGGCGCCATGATCGCGCTCAGCAGCATGCCACCCATGGCCAGCGTGACGAAACTGTTGCAGGCCATGGCGAAGGCTGGGATGGCGCGCAACTGCTCCATATACTGATCCATCGTCATGCCGAGGCTCTTGACGATCATCTCCGTCTGCTGCTGGTCGGCCATGACGATACGCTCCACCACGCCTGCCAGCAGACCATTGTCGGCCAGCGCGAGGTAGAGATACTGGAGCAGGGAGAAGAAGAGGGCCGCATTGGTCGTCGTACGGAGGACGTAGAGCAGGGCCCTTTTGGCGCTGATGGTGCCGCCCAGTCCCTCGTCGCGAAACTTGCAGAGGCGACGGTAGATGAAGATCGGGGTGAGGAGCACGATCAGCGGGCATAGCGAGGTGAGGCCCATCCAGGCCCACGACCCCGTCGCCGTCAGCGATAAGGCCAGGAAGCAGGCGAAGCTCCCGAGCAGCAGGATGGAGGCGTAAAAGCCGTCGTAGCGTGCGTAGAGGCGCAGTTGTCGAATGTCGTTGTAGTCCATTTTCTCAATTTTAGTGCAAATTTACGCTTTTCTTTTCAAACGGGGGCTTCCTCAAACTGAATTCTTACGTTCTTGTAGCCCATGAGGTGAAAAAGACGGGTCAGTTCCTCTCTCGCGCGGTCCTCGGTGCGCTGCAGGTTGGCTCGGGTCAGGCAGCGGGCCGTCATCATCTGCTGGGCGCGTCGGTAGAGGGCCTCGCGCGCGTCGGCCTCCCAGCGTCCCTTCTCATAGAAAGGCCGCGTGCGGGCCTCGTCGATAAAATGGCGGTCGAGCAGCCCTACTGGCGGGAGCGTGGCCACCAGCACGGTGTCGCCCTCCATGCGGATGGCGTGGTCGTCGAGGTGGCTCATGTCGAGGCCGAGGCGCAGCGTGCCATAATAGATGCGGGCCAGGCCGTCGTCGCTGAAGAAGCCTTCGCGCACGGTATCGACATACTCCTCGTCGTGGATCGTGAGAAACTCCCATTGGCCGATGGACTTGATGGAGGCGATGGTGGCGGGCGTGACCTCCACGTGGTCGCTCTTCTCTTCTACGACGGCGCTCCCCTCACATTTCGAGAGGATCACGCCCACGGCTACCAGGGCCACGGCGAGGGCGGCGAGGATGGCAACCAGGCGGCTACTGATGATGCTTTGTTTTCTCATGGCCTTTTCTCCTGTGTGATGGTGGTGATCATGTGGCGCAGGTCGTCGCCCGTAAACTCCTTGCGGAAGGTGATCGTGATGTCCTCCTCCTTGTAGCCCATCTGGGTGAGCAGGGGCACGAGGATGCGCGCAGCGCTGGCACGGGCGTTCTCGATGATGCCCGACTGCGGGAGGCTGGCGATGATGCTGTCGCGGCCCTGGCGCTCAAAGGAGGAGCGCTCGGCATCGGTGAAGTTGCGGCCCAGGAAGCGCACAAACTGGCGGGTCTGCTTGTGGTCCACCTTGGTGGCGGTGAGCTCTACGCGAGGGTCGGGGAGGATCACGGTCAGCCGGTTGCCCTCCTGGCGGATGTTGCGTTCCGAGAGGTCGGCCATATCGACGTAGCCCTTCACCGTGGCGTCGATGGGGATGGCAATGTGGCGCGAACTCAAAGGCACGCCGACGCGCAGGCCGTCCAAGCAGTCCGCGACCCCGAAACTGGGTCGTGTCGCTATGGGTGACGATCGTGCGGATCTGGTATTCCGTCGTGTAGAGGCGGGAGCACGCTTGCAGCTGCGTGATCATCGGGATGGTGTCCTCCGAGGGCATCTCTGAGGCCTCTCTGCCGTCGCTGCCACACGAGCAGGCCAGCGCCAGGAGACCGAGAAGGACTACGATGGGCAATTTCTTCATCTGCTATCAGTCTGTACCACTATTAATAATGTGTATGCAAAGTTACGAAAAAGGATTGAGCCAAGAGGGCAAAGGGTCGATTTTCGGGATTTTTTTTGGTGATTTAGGGCTTTTTGATTACTTTTGTGCGCTGAAAAGAATGGAACACATGAGGAAACTGATCCCATTCCTTCTGGCGGGAGGCATCGTGCTGTGTGCGGCTTCCTGCAAGGAGGAGAAAAAAACGGAGGATATCATTACCCGGATTCCGCCGAAGAAAGTAGTCAAGAAGGGTACTGGCAAGATGAGCGACTTCACCTACGAGAAGCAGGTGGAAGCCTTTGGGGAGACGCTCGACATCTCCATCCGCCGCTATGCCGACACCACGCTTCAGCAGGCGAAGGACGAGAGCGGGCGCACCTACTACGACAACAAGGTGCAGCTTGTCATCAAGCGCAACGACGGATCGGTCTTTGTCGATCGCACCTTCGCCAAGACCGACTTCTCAGAGTTTACCAACAACGACTACGGCCGCCACGGCGCGCTCTTAGGATTCATGTTCGACACCGTGGAGAACGGCCGGCTGAAGTTTGGCGCCAGCGTCGGCTCTCCCGACCCCACCAGCGACGAGTTTATCCCCATCGAGGTCCTGATAGACCGACAGGGGAAAATCTCTTTCCAGAATGCCACCAGCCTCGACTCGGGCAACGGCGAGGAGAAGTCCAAGGCACAGAGCGAGCTGGAGGCTGCCGAGGCCGAGGGCATGTGATTCTGACCTGTCATCAAGGTGTATTTGTTTTTTTAGGTGTATTTATTTCTTAAAAGAAGTGTAAAATAACTTAATACACGGGGGTAAATTTCTACTCCTGTGTTTTTTTTGTATTTTTGCACCCGACATTTCGCATTAGCAGACGATAATTGTGAAACCAGTAATAACAATCTAACATTAGACGATGATGAAAAAACTTATGTTTCTTGCAGCCCTGGCACTGTCCACGACGGGTGCCTTCGCACAAAGCAGAGTGAAAACTACCACCATCCAACCGAAGATTGGTCTCAACATCTCCACCGTAGGAGATTTGGACTGGAAAGCAGGTTGCGCGCTCGGCTTTGAGCTTCAGCACCAGATCAACCGCAAGACTGCCATTGCGGGTGCGCTGCTCTATTCCTTCCAAGGAGGTAAAGACGACGATTGGACCTGGAATCCGGGTTATATCAACATTCCCATCACGCTCAACTACTACGTGGCCAAGAACTTTGCGCTCAAGGCCGGTATCCAGCCGGGCTTCATGGTGAACAAGGACGACGCCCGCCATGTCAACACGTTCGACTTTGCCATCCCCGTGGGTATGTCCTACGAGTTTGACAACTTCGTGATCGACGGACGCTACAATATCGGCGTCACCAAGGTGCCCAAGCACGGCGACGGCTATACCAATGTGGTGCAGCTGACCCTCGGCTACAAGTTTAAGCTGTAGCCACCAGGAGGCCCAATCCTTCCGCCACCGCGTCTGTCGTACCGCCGAAGGATTGGGCCTTTTTTCTTTCCTTTTTCTTTCCTCTTTTCTTTCCTTTTTCCTTACCTCCTTGCTTTTTCTCGCCTTTTTTCCTTTCTTTCCTTGCTTTTTCTTTCTTGCTTTTTTGGGGCGCATCATTTATTTTTCCCATCCGCCCTTGTTCTCGATTTTTTTTCATACCTTTGCCCATCATGACCAAAGCCAACGGACAGATGAGTAAAGAAATCTACCTCGCAGGAGGTTGCTTTTGGGGAGCGGAGCACTTCCTCAAGCAGATAGAGGGCGTGGAGGCCACGGAGGTCGGCTACGCCAACGGCCACACAGACCGCCCCACCTATGAGGAGGTCTGCACCGACAAGACCGGGTTTGCCGAGACGGTCCGCGTCGTCTATGACCCCGCGAGGGTCGGACTCGCCTTTCTCCTCGACCTCTACTTCAAGGCCATCGACCCCACCAGCGTCAACCAGCAGGGGGGCGACCGGGGCACACAGTATCGCACGGGCATCTACTACGTCGATGAGGCCGACGCAGCCACCATCGACCAAGTCCTGGCCGACCAGCAGCGGGCCGTGGGCGAGCCCCTCGCCGTGGAGCATCTCCCGCTGCGCAATTTCTATCCCGCCGAGGACTACCACCAGGACTACCTGGAGAAGAACCCCGCGGGCTACTGCCATCTGCCTGCCGCCCTCTTCGAGTTGGCGCGCAAGGCCAAGCCCGTCCCCTCCGACCACTAACGCAATACAAAAAGCCATCAACAACAAGTTAAGATATGAAGAGACTAATCTTTTCCCTCCTCTTGGTCTGCGCCGCCATCGTAGTGGGCCACGCCCAGACCCCGCTGAAGAAAGTGTATGACGAGACCATCAACCCGATGGAGCAGATAGACCGCGCGCTGGCCACGGCGAGAAGCAGCCAGCAGCCCAAGTTGGTCATCTGCCAGGTGGGTGGCAACTGGTGTCCGTGGTGCCTGCGCTTTGCCGACTTCGCCGCCACCGACCCCGACATTGCCAAGGTCATCGACGACCATTTCCTCCTCATCCACGTCAACTACCATCCGCGCAAGGCCCAGGACGCGAGCGCCGAGGCCCTGATGAGCCGCCTGGGCCATCCGCAGCGCTTCGGCTTCCCCGTCTTCGTAGTGCTCGACGGCGAGGGCCGCGTGGTCCACATCCAGGACTCCAGTTTTCTCGAAGAGGGCAAGGGGTATAGCAAGGAGAAGGTGCTCCGCTTCCTCAACGCATGGACGCCCGAGGCTATCGGCATGAAGAAGGGATCATGATGCGAAAGATCTATATCCTTGACTTCGACGGCACGCTGGGCGACTCCCGCGGGCTGATCCTCCGGACAATGATGGACACCTTCGACGCCCTCGGCATAGACCGGCCCACGGAGGAGGCTTGCGTCAATACGATCGGGCTGCCGCTGGCCGACTGCTTCGTGGTGGCCGCAGGACTGAGCGCCGCGCAAGGGGAGCGTTGTGCCGAGGTCTATCGCAGGATCTTCCACGACAACAACGTGCCGGGATCGGTGCCTCCCTTCGAGGGCGTGGTCGAGACGATCCGCACGCTCCACCAGCAGGGCCATACCCTGGCCGTAGCCACCAGCCGCCGCCACGAGAGCCTGGACGAACTGCTGGCGGAGTTTGGCGTCACCGACCTCTTCTCGATGATCGTGGCTGCCGACGACGTGACCCATGCCAAACCCGATCCCGAGCCGGTCAACAAGATCCTGGAGACGCTCCAATTCCAGCCGCAAGAGGCCCTGGTCGTGGGCGACGCACCCTACGATATCCTCATGGGACGCAACGCCGGGGCAAGGACCTGCGCCGTCACCTACGGCAATGGGAAGCGCCAGGAGCTCCAGGCTGCCGGGGCGGACTATCTGATCGACCGCTTCGCCGACTTGCTGACCATCGAGTGGGACTGAGCGGGCCGGCACACCATACCAACAACCAAATCAACCATTAAATCCTATCAGTATGAAGAAAAGAGTCACCCCAGAGTGGATCCACGATCTCGCCCCCAACGAGGTCTTCGTCTTCGGCAGCAACCTCGGCGGAATGCACGGAGGCGGTGCGGCCCGGATTGCCTACCGTTGTTTCGGAGCCAAGATGGGAGTGGGCGTAGGCCTGCAGGGACAGAGCTACGCCATCCCGACGATGCAGGGAGGCCCGGAGACCATCCGACCCTACGTCGATGAGTTTATAGACTTTGCGCGCCAGCATCCCGAGACGACCTTCCTCGTCACCCCCATCGGCTGCGGCATAGCCGGCTTCACCCCCGCCGACATCGCCCCGCTCTTCCAGGACGCGGTGGAGGTGGAGAACGTCTGGCTGCCCGAGAGTTTCTGGCATTTGCTGAGGACACAAGCATGAGATTCAACCTACAGTTCAATCTCTCGCTCAGCAAACTGTTTCTCATGATCAGAAGCGGGAGCCGCCGCATCATCCTGCGATACGACTTAGCAGCACGCCTGTCGCGGATCGTGCGGTGCGGCCTCCTGCGCCAACTGTTGAATAAATGGAAAACCAAGTGCTGCAAAAACAAAACATCATGAAAACGAATCGAGTACTGCTCACTTTTCTGCTGGTGGTAATGGCCTTGTGTGCCCACGCCGGCGACAACAATTCCGCGCTTCGCAAGTCGATAGCGATGGCCAACGCCATGTGTCCCGTCTCCCTGGGAGCGATGGGCGAGATGACCTCCATGGTCTATGAAAAGGGCGACCTGATCATTTCCTACGCCCTCAATGAGGACGTGATCAGCGTCGAGACCCTCAAAAACAACAAGGAGATGGTGCGCCAGAATGCCACCACCATGGTCCGCAACGCTACGGGCGACCTCAAGACCACGTTCGACCTGCTGGCCAGCGAGGGCGCGGGACTGGTCATGAAATATATCGGCAAGCAGTCGAAGGCGAAGTTTACGATACGCTTCACGGCGGAGGAGATACTGCGCGCCTCGATTGCTCCCGAGGAGGCGAGAGACCCCATGGCCGCGCTGAAAAGCCAGATAGAGGTGGGCAACGCCATGCTGCCGACCAAGATCGCCGACGGCATGGAGATGACCCGCGCCTATCTGGAGGACGACTACCTGTTCTATGAGGTGACGGTGGACGAGGATCTCCTCTCGATCGCCAATATCAAGAGCAATCGACCCACCCTGAAAAAGAACATCTTGGCGGTCTTGAACAGTGACGACGTCTCCACGAAAGCCCTCAAAGACTTATGCAAAAGCGTGAACGTGGGCATCGCCTACAAATACGTCGGCAAGGACTCCCGACAAACGGCGACCGTCAGGATCACGCCCGCGGAACTGTAAGCCTCCGCGCCGCTTTATTTATTAAAGAAACTTAAAATATTGTTCCGATATTTGTTTCTTTCAAAAGAAAGCACTAATTTTGCAGCCCGTAAGCGAACATGGCTTCAACGCACATCGCAGCTTCTACAAAGGAAAGGTGCTCGAGTGGCTGAAGAGGCACGCCTGGAAAGCGTGTAACCGTCTAAAGCGGTTCGGGGGTTCGAATCCCCCTCTTTCCGCTGAATTAGGAAGGATTTTTACCCTTCCTTTTTTGCGTTTTGGTGGCTTAAATGGTTGGTTTTTAAGCGTTTATAATTTCTTTTTCTTTGTCGGATTGGGTTCGATTTCTGTATAAGGGGATAGTGTTCTGTCTTCGATATATTGCTATATATTGCGATGTACCGCTATATACTGCGGTTTACGGAGTACATTTGTTGTACACGAGAAACGGGAATGTTGTACACGGAAAGATAGAAGAAAGATAGAACGAAAGAAAGGAAAAGTAAAGAAAGAAATCAATCAAGAAAGAAAGGATAAGGATATGGAAAAATTACCGAGTTTCAGCTGGTGCTTTGACCGGCGAGGAACGCTGGCGACGACGGGTGTGGCCAGTGTGGAGATGCGTGTGTCGTATATGCGCAGGTGCAAGGTGATGGCTACAGGGGTAAGGCTGGGCCGTGGCGAATGGCGTGACGGTCGCGTGGTGAAGCGGGGGGACGCCGTGGCGCTGAACAGGGTGCTGGAGCGGATGCGCGGGGACGTGCTGCGCGTGCTGGATGAGATGATGGAGGAGGGGATGGTGGATATCATGGCCATCCCGGATAGGATGGCGAGGATGAAGGGGGAGGGTCGGACGTTCCTGGAGTGGTGCCGGGAACGGGCCGAGGTGAGGAAGTACGGACGGGCTGCGGACAGTCAGGAGCGGTATGACAGGTTTCTGAGGTGGTTCTCGGCGTGGGGCGGTATTCGCTATTTCTCGGACGTGACGGACCACGGCGTGCTGGCGATGGATGCGGCGCTGAAGGAGAAGGGGATGACGGACTACTCGAAATGGAATAACTACCACCGCTTCCTGAACTCGTTCATACTGGATGCGATGGCGGCTGGGCTGCTTCGACGGAATCCCTATAAGTGGGTGAATATTCGGAAGGACAAGGAGAGCCACGGCTTGCATAAGTACCTGACACTGGAGGAGCTCCGACGGGTGGAGACGGCACGGATGGGGACTGAGAGCCTGGAGCGGGTGCGGGACCTCTTCGTGTTCCAGTGCTACACCTGTCTGGCTTATCATGATTTGGCCGCATTCGACGCGGGCAGGCTGGTAGATGTGGGCGGCGGCAGGTGGTCGTATAGTGGGGAGCGTGGGAAGACTGGGAAGGAATACTCATTCTTGCTGCTACGGCCCGCTGTGGCCGTGCTGGAGAAGTACGGGTGGCGGCTTCCTGTGCTCTCTAACGTGAAGTATAACGAATATTTGAAGGTGGTGGCGCAGACGGCGGGGGTCGATAAGCCTATCACGAGCCACTGGGCGCGCCATACGGGGGCGACGGTGCTGCTGAACGCTGGGGTGGACATGGAGACGGTGGCGCGGGTGTTGGGGCATAGCTCGACGAAGGTGACGCGCTCGACGTATGCGCGGCTGCTGGATGATACGGTTGTGAGGAAGATGCTGGAGGCTGAGCGGGAGATCGGTATCAAGAAGGACGGGAAGGCATAGGTGGAGATCTGATGCTATTTTCTTGGTTTTCTCGTTTATTTTTCGTATTTTTGCAGAAATAAAAAGTAAAGAAAAATCGAGATGAGTGACACCCCTTCTACTTTCCAGACTGAGATACCTGCAGGCGGCGATGCACGCCCGACGGATGATGCGTGCGTGGTACGTCGCAGGGAGTATCGGACGCACCGAGTTAGTTTCCGAATATCGGATAGCGATTTTCAGATTTTTTGCCAGTTGAGCGAGCGTGGCGGGTTCCATTCGCTGAGCGGCTTTCTGAGATATTTGGCCTATTGCGCCGTGCGGGCCGCTGGCGGCGACATGACGGACGAGATACCCGAGGGCGTGCTGCGGGTATTCAAACGGACGTATGACTACGACACCGAGACACTTGCCGCCGCCGTGAAGCTGGTGGAGGCTGGCCGTGTGGGCATGGGTGATGGCGAGGTGCTGCCATCGGTGGAGGATGAGGTCGGCGGGATGTTTCGGGAGTTGGCCGACGAGGGCGCGGAGCGGATGTTCCCGGGCGATGTGAACTGGCGTAAATAGGCGGGAGAAGTCGAGGGCGTGGGGCTGATCAGCTCGCAGGGGTCGCTATTCGTTGCCGTTTTCTGCTGGCCGTTTTTGCTGGAAGTCTTCACTACTTACGGCCGTTTTGCTGGAACGCCTCACTATCGTATGGCTTTTGCTGGAACGTCTTGCCATCTGCTGGCCGCTCGCTGAGCCGTGGCGGGTGCCTATTCTCGGTGGATGTGCCTATCTATATGAGAACAGGAGGCAAGACAGAGCAGAGCAGCGGGAACGCGGACGGACGCGGGAAGGCTGGACAGGCAGGCCGTCGTGGCGGTGGTGGACACTGGCGGGGCGGCAAGCGAAGGAAGGAGTATAAGCGCATTATTCACTCCAAGCGGTGGCACACGCTGCGCATGGCCTATATCGGCTCGCATCCGTTTTGCGAGGAGTGTATGGCCCGCGGCATCATGGACCAGCCTGCCGAGGAGGTGCACCACGTGCGGCCTATCGGTACGGGCAGGAGCTGGGAGGAGATGTGCGCGCTGGCTTTTGATGCTCATAATCTGCGAAGCCTCTGCCACAACTGCCATGTGGCGGCCCACCGTCGGCAAAGGAAGGAGGGGAAGGAGCCGAGCGAGGACGTGAAGGCGTGGCTGGAGCGGTTTCTTCACGTCTGAAAGGACGTGTGGAAGGGTCTCTTGTGTGGGCCGGGAACGGCAAAAGGTGTGCCGATAATGGCCAAAACCGTGCCGATAATGGCGTTTTTTGTTCCGAAAGCGGCTATAAGCGGCTATAATCGGCCATAAACGGCTATAAATGGTCGGAAATGGCCGATCCATGGGCGATGAGCGGACGTGGTGGACATCATTAACTTTCAAACGGGAAAGATATGGGAATGAACGAAGAGAAGCGGCACTATGTGCTGGAGATTCGGGAGCGGATGGAGGCCCGCGGGCTCTATGATGAGAGCCTGGAGCCCGCCATCGGCGTGCTGGCTGGTCTACTATGCCGTCTCGACACCATCCGGGAGAGTATAGCCGAGGAGGGCACGATGCTGACCGTGGTGAGCCGTGAGGGCAATCCGAGGACGATTCTGAATCCTGCCGTGTCGGCTGAGATACAGTGTACGGAGGAGATACGGAAGTATTTCCGAGACCTCGGTCTGTCCGTGGCGAAGCCTGCGGGGTTTGTGAACCAGGAGAAAGACGCGCGCCCCAGGAGCGGGGACCGGTTGGTCAGTCTGATGGAAGGACTGGGCGGCCAGAAGCCGACACTCTACAAGCGCAAGGACAAGAACTGAGCAAGGACTGAGGGTAAGCTATGACGGACGACGAGAAGCAGCGGGAGCGGGAGGCGAAGGCCGCGTGCGCTGGCTGGTTGCAGGACTGCGACCTGCCGGGCTATCATCTGGGGCGCATCGACCGCCGTCTGCTGGACTATGCGAAGAGCCTGGCGGGGCATCCTGAGCGGCATAATCTCTACGAGCTGCTGGGGCTTCGTCGGTTTTTGCTGATGCTGGAAAAATACGACTTTCGGATAGACAAATACAAGCAATTCGCGGCTTTTTACGAGCAGCTGAAATTCAGCGGCGTGAGGGGTAGGCAGAGCTATCGGCTGACGCCCGTGCAGGTGTTTCAGTTTGCGAATATCATGGGATTCTATACGGACGAGACGCACCGACTGTTTCACGACGTGCTGCTCTTCGTGCCTCGTAAATTCTCGAAGACCACGGAGGTGGCCAGTCTGGCCGTCTATGACCTATTGTTTGGCGACCGCAACTCCCAGTGCTACACGACGGCCAACACCTACCAGCAGGCAAAGATCTGCTTTGATGAGATCAGGGGCGTGCTGAGGGGCATGGACCCCGGGCTTGGCCACTTCAAGCTGAACAGAGAGCTGGTGAGCTGGAAGGACAGCGGACTGCGGGAGAGCTTTATCCGATGTTTGGCGAGCAACGCCGACAAGCTGGACGGCCTGAACGCTTCGACCGTCATCAATGATGAGTACAGTCAGGCCGACAGCGCTGACCTCTACAACGTGCTCACGACCTCGATGGGCATGAGGGAGAACCCGCTCGTGGTGACTATCACGACGGCGAGCGACAAGGTGGAGAGCCCCTTCGTGGCGATGCTGGAACATTGTAAGAAGGTGCTGCGGGGCGAGACGGACGACGATAGGACGTTTGCCCACCTGTTCATGCCCGACGTGGATGACGAGGAGGGCGACGTGCAGACGTGGCGGAAGGTGCAGCCACATCTCGGCATCACCGTGAAGGAGGGTTTTTACGACGACATGTGGCGGAAGGCGCAGAGCAGCGCGGACGACATGAGGGCCTTCCGGACGAAGCTGCTGAACGTCTTCGAGACGGGCACGATGGAGACGTGGATCAAGGGCGAGGTGATACGAAGCCACTACAGGCGCGTGGAACTGGGTGCGCTGGGGTATCGGCCCGAGTGTCAGGTGGCGGTCGATCTGAGCGTGCGGGACGACTTCTCCGCCGTCTCGTACTTCCTGCACTTGAAGGACGCCGAGGGCGGCCACATGATCACCGACTACTATATCCCGCGGCAGACGCTGGAGAGCCATGTGAACCGTGTGATCTATGCGAAATGGGTAGCGGAGGGGTATATGAATGTATGTGGGGAGGAGACGATCGACTACGAGCAGATAGCCCGCGACATCTTCCAGCGAGGCAGCCAGCTGCGCATCCTTCGCATCGGCTTCGACCCCAACCGGGCGCAGACGTTCCAGAACACGCTGCGGGCGACGGGCGGCGGGCCGTACATGCAGGCCTATAAGCAGACCAACTACTATTTTACGCGGGCCGTGGAGGGTACTGAGGAACTATTGTATAACGACAAACTTACCTTTGACCCCAATCCGATCAATGCTTATTGTTATGATAACGCCGTCTTAGACGTGGATAAAATGGGTAACAAGAAGCCGATGAAGAAGCAGCAGAAGGCGAAGATAGACGGGTGCATCACGGGCACCATGGCGATCGGGCTGAGTATCGAGCAGGTGAGAAGCAGCATGGAATAGGAAAAGCCCCCACTAACGGGGGCTTTTGCTCTCTCGGCCATTTGGCAAATGGCCGTTACTTGTCGAGATCTTCCAACCATTTCTTGCCCGACTTCGTGTGGAGCCACGCGTAGAATGCTCCTGCGATGATCGACCCTAAACCGAATACCAAAGTAAGTCCGTTCATGATGTTTCTTATTTAAAAATTCTGTACCCGATGGCAGCTAAAAGCGTCGTGAGGACGGCTCCTAATACTAATGCTATTATGCTGCCAGTATTTTGATTGACGACGGCAGGGGAAAGTCCGCCTACGACAAAACCTGCAAAAGCCAGTTTTGAAAGGTCGAGGAAATAGCAGCCTATTTTCTCCCGTCTCGTTTTAGCCCGTTCTTTTTCTTCTTTCTGTGTTACCATACTTCTCGCTCTATTTTGCAAAGATAAGTGTTTCGTGTTGTCTTCGCAAATGTTGTGGCGTACTTTTTGGATTATTTTACAAAATAGGGATAAAATGAAGAAAAAATAGGCGAGAAGATGGGGAGAACGTGGTGGTGGTTCCTATTTTGTGGTATTTTCCGAAATGGAAAAACCCAGTAAAAAAAGAATGGGAAAAAGAAAAAACACCATGTGGGGAATGTTCCGAGAGGCCGCCGTGTCCGTGCTGAGAGACGTGACGGGCGGTGGTGGCGGCACGATAGAGCGTGCCCCCGGGCTTCTGCCTGTCGGTACTATCCTCGGATTTGATGATATGGTCGATGCCTATACGGCGAGCAGCGTGGCGTGTGTGAAGCGCTGCGTGGAGATCAAGGCTGGCAGCGTGGCCAGTCTTGGGCTTCATGCTATGCACAGGCGCATGGAAGACGGGCGGACGTGGTATGAGGATGCTGAGGGCACGATGGCCGACCGCTTGCTCTCTGAACGTCCGAACCCGCGGCAGACGGGCTTCGACCTGCTGTGGCAGGTGGTCTATCAGCGGGAGATGTACGGCAACGCCTATATCGTGCCCGTGTATCGTGGGGGCGTGCTGAGCGCTCTGTACTGCGTGCCATCGGACTGCTCGGTGAGCTATGACCGCCTGCGTGGCGTCTATACGGTGAGCGACATCTACGACGGAATCGAGGGCGAGTATATGCCCGACGAGATCATCCATATCCGGAGCTATTGCCGGGACGGCTTCATGGGCACTCCCGTGACTGAGCTCGCCTCGCTGGTGCTGAGCAACGCTCGGAAGGCCTACAAGCAAGAGGGCGAGATGTTCACCCCTGGCAGTACGCTCCGCGGCTTCATCACGGGCGAGGATACCGTGCAGGTGGGCTACGGCGGCGCTACGGACAAGCAGCTGAAAGGCGTGACGCAGCGCATCCGCGAGGCCATCGGGAGCGGCCAGAACCTGAACTTCCTGCCGGGCACGATGAAGTTTGTGCAGACGGGCATGACGCCCAGCGACCTCCAGTTGCTGGACAGTATGAAGTTTATCAACATGGAGATTTGCCGCTTCTTCGGCGTGCCTCCGATGCAGGTTTTCCAGGACACCAACGCCAACTACAGTAGCACGGAGAGCAGTCAGACCATCTTCATGACCAGCACGCTGGCGCCGCTGATGCGTCAGATCGAGAGCGAGGTGACGGAGAAGCTCTTCGGCGGCGACGGCCACATGCGGGCCCGCTTCCGCATCGACGACTACTATCAGACCGACCCGTCTGCTCAGGCGACGGCCCTCTCCCAGCTCATACAGACGGGCGTGATCACGCCCAACGAGGCCCGCGCCCGCATGGGCTACCGCCCGCTGGAAGGTGGCGACGACCTCGTGGCCAATGGCAGCCTGACGAAGCTCGGCGCGGGCAACAGTAAGGAGTAGGCGGCAGGGGTGGTGCCTATTTTTGAAGAATATACCAATAAGAAAAAGAAGACAATGGAGCAATATAGATACTACACTCGGACGAAACTCCGTGCCCAGGCCGACAGTCGGCAGATTGAGGGGCGCGTGTTCCTGTACGGTTCTCGCTCGGTGCTGCTTCCCGACTGGGACTATGGCAGCGTGTTTGAGGAGATCACTCCTGGCGCCCTAAGCGAGGACGTGATGCGGAGCAGCGACATCGTGGCCTGCCTGAACCATGACCCTGGCCAGATGCTGGCCCGCAGCATGGACGGGAAGGGCAGCCTGCGGCTGGAGCTCGACGAGGAGGGTCTGCTGATGCGCTTCGACGCTGCCAGCACGCTGTGGGGCGACTACGCCCTGGAGAGCGTGCGGCGTGGCGACTTTGCCGGGATGAGCTTCGGATTCTATGCCGACAAGGACACGTTCTCCTACTCGAAGGAGAAGGACCAGGACGGGAAGGAGTACTACGTCCGCCACCTGGACAAGATCAGCAGGATGTTTGACGTGAGCATCGTGACCCATCCCGCCTATCCCGCCACGAGCGTGAAGCAGCGCAGCGCGGGCGTGAGGGACGGTCTGCTGGCCGCTGGCCTGATCGAGGCTGAGGAGCCCGCCCTGGTGCGTGGCGACTATGACACTATCGGCGCATGGCTTCGCCGTACTACATAAATTCACCAAAACAAAAACAAAGACAGAAATGACAAGAGAAGAGTACATGGCGGCCATCCGCCGCCGCAGTGAGATTCGCCAGGAGATGGAGACGCTCCAGCAGACCCTGGCCCGCGAGAACCGCGACATGACCGACGCCGAGCGCCAGCAGTTTGCTGCACTCAGAGCCGAGGACGACGCGCTGATGGTCGGCTGCGTGCAGTATGAGAGCGAGCGCAGCAGCGAGCGCAGCAGCCAGTTTGAGGAGCAGCGCGCGCAGGACAGCCAGGAGGCAAACTTCGGCCGCCTGCTTCGCAGCATCGCCAGCGGCCGCGGCATCCCTGAGGATCTGGCCGCCTGCCGTGACGAGGAGGGTAACTTCCGCTTTGCCTACAACCGCGCCGACGAGCAGCTGCGCGCCGACACCATCCAGCAGGCCGCGAGCACGAAGAACATCACGCCCGTGTATATCCAGGACTACATCCGCGAGCTGACGCCTCAGACCATCATCGGCCAGGTGGGCGCCCGCATTCAGAGCGGCATCACGGGCCAGTGGAACTTCCCGACGGTGAAGGGCTTGAAGGCGACGTGGTATGGCGAGAACGACGCCGTGACGCCTCAGACGATGGAGTTTGGCGTGAAGACGATCACGCCGCACCGTCTGCCGATCCGCGTGGACATCTCCAACCGTGCCATCAACCAGACGGCGGGCGCTATCAGCAGCCTCGTGGTGGAGACCATGCGCCTGAAGCACACGCTCGCCCTGAACGAGGCCTTCATCGCCGAGACCGCCGCCGCCAACGCCCCGACCAGCCCGCTGGCCAGCATTCCCGAGGGCAACACCATCGCCGCCACGGGTGGCAGGTCGACGCTGACGCGCCAGCTCTTCCTCGACCTTCGCTCGAAGGTGAACAAGGCCAACGTGCCGGTGAACGCTCCCTGCTTCATCATGGACTGGAAGGCCTACGCCGAGCTGGCCAACACGCCCATCGACAAGGGCAGCGGCCGCTTCCTGCTCGACCTGAGCACGAACACGATCGACGGCGTGCCCGTGATTCCGACGAGCCTCTGCAAGAAGGGCACGATCTACTACGGCAACTTCGGCTACGCCCTGGTGGGTCAGTTTGGCCCGATGACCATGGGCATCGACACCACGTCCGTGAGCGTGCTCTCGACGAACACGGTGGCCATCGTCATCAACTCCGAGTGGGACTTCTTCGCTCCGTATCCTGAGGCATTCGGAAAGATCACCTATACTGCAGCATAGACCAGGCAGGGCCCGCGGAAGGCGGAGCGCATAGGCCGCGGGCCCGCTGCTTATATATGAACATATTACAATTTATAGAAAAAACAGAAAAATGGCAGTAACGCAAGAATATATGAACGGCAGTAACGTGCTGTTTTCCGTCGGAGGCAAGGGCCTGGGGCACTGTACCACCCACAGCGTCACCTTCAACACCGAGACGAAGGAGCGCGGCGTGAAGCCTCCCGTGAAAGAGGGCGAGAAGAAGGCCCTCTTCAACGGTAAGGGCGTGACGAAGATGAGCATCAGCGTGCATGGCGAGGGCTTCCGCTACATGGGCGAGGAGGAGCTCAGTCTGGACGACGTCCGCAAGATGTGGGGTGCTGGTCAGAGTGTGGAGCTCTCCTGTTTCGAGCGCAAAACTTCAACCGCGCCCTACTTGAAGGGCAAGTTTGTCATCACGAAGGTGGAGGAGACGAGCCCCGCGCAGGACGACGCCACCTTTAACGTGGATTTCGAGAACGACGGCGAGCCCGAGGTCTATCCCGGACAGGATAGCACGGTCTCTCCCGGCCCGTAGGATAGTAAATAGGGAAACGATTCCATAACATAGCATCGCTTTACTTTTTTGATTTGATTGATCGGGCGGGAGCGGGTTTCCTGCTTCCGCCCTTTCTCATTAACGAACCAAGGACGAAGACCATGCCCAGATATATCGACGTGGATAGTGCTATCCACTTTAACCGGCTCAGGTACGCCAGCGACCTCGACAAGGAAGAGGTGGCCCAGTTTATCGACGCTGCCGAGCAGACGCTGGCCGCCGACTTGCAGGTCGGCGACCTGAAAGAGGTGGAGACCGCGCCCGGTGCGCTGCCCGCTGACCTGAGGCAGGCGCTGCTGATCCTCACGGGTGACAACTACCGAGAGCGTGAGAGCGGCCCAGCTCTATAGGAGCCCGCACTACTGGCATCTGATCTACGCCCATGTGAACTACCAGGCCCATGATTAGAGCAGGACTACTGGACGAGGTGTGCGACGTGGTGCGCTACGAGAAGAGCACGGACAAGTTTGGCGCCGACACGGGAAGCTGGAACGTGGTGGCTGAGGGCGTGCCCTGCCAGGTGACGCACAAGAATAGCGGGTTCGGCGAACTGAACGGCGAGGTGGTCTATCAGCATGTGACGACCTTCATCTTCCGCTATACTGACGCCCTGCGGGAGTATGACCGACTGCGCTGGGACGGCAAGACGTACCAGATAGAGGGTATCGATCGCAGCCGGCGTCGGCTGGGCGAAATGCCCGTGACGTGCAGCCTGATCGGGATGACCGACGAGCTGCCGTGATTTACCATTTATAAATATTAGAAAAAAAATATACTAAGATGAGTGAAACTATAGTAAACATCCCGCGCAGCTCTCTGAGCGCCGGGTCTGCTATCTATTCCGTATTGAAGGACCTGCTCGGCGAGGGCCATGTGCGCCCCGTGGTGAGCGAGAACGAAGTGACGCTGCCGCTGGTGACGTTTCGTCGTGTCGATGCGCGGTCGCTGGACGAAAAGGGCCGCAGCGGCTACGACGAGGTGTGCTACGAGGTGGTGGTCTTTGCGAAGACCTACGGCGAGGGCGTGGAGACGATGGAGCGCGTGAGGAAGCAGCTCATGGGCCGTATCGTCGCCAGCGAGGAGGAGGACGGCTTCGCCATGACTATGGACTGCGTGAAGCTGGTCGGTGGCGAGGAGAGCTGGAAGGATGGCGCCTTCGTGCAGACCATCCGCCTGTCGTATCATGTGGCGCTGGGGTTGGTGAAACAGAAGATGACGTACGAGTTTAAATTGGTGAAAAGCGGGGCTGGTACACTGATGCTCCCGTTTGATAGCGCCATCCCCGATGGGGTGCGTCTCTTCGAAACGGACGGTTATAGTGTCGATGATAAAGCGATCTATATGAAGGAGGCCAAGGAATTCAAGGCTAACACGCCTTATGTGGTCGAGGGCACTCCAGGTCTGTACACATTTGAGGGATTTGCCGGGAAGTATGGTGGCAAATACACTAAAGGCTTTTTAACTGGCTCGTATATAGCAGGAGAGAAGCTACCGTTGGACAATTATGTCTTGCAGACCGACGGCAAATGGCATCCGTCCGGGCGTCCCGTTTTCGTAACGTCTAATAAATACAGATGCTGGATTACGCCGCCCGCAGACTTGCCCAAGGATTTTCGCACGATTTTCCCAGATGCACCTGCTCCTGTGAAGCCGAAGCGCACGCTGACGGTCCGCTCGGCCAACGAGACCCAGGGTAGCGTTTCGGGAGGCGGCACCTTCGACGATGGCAGCACGCAGACCGTCCGAGCCACTCCAAAGACCGGCTTTGCCTTCGACAAGTGGAGCGACGGCAGCACGCAGAACCCGCGCACGGTGAAGCTGACCTCCGACCTCACGCTCACGGCCTCCTTCAAGACGGCCACCACGGGCGGCGGAGACCAGGGTAGCGGCGGAGACCAGGGCGGCACGCTGGGCGATTAGTGTGTGACATTTTAGAGAAATATGATTATGGAAAAGGGAAAGAATAAACAAGAGAAAGGCCTGGCAGAGCATTCCAAGGAAGGAGCCGCCGTGGGCCGTATTGAGGTCGAGGTCGGTGGTAGCGTTTACCCCGCTTACATGACCAACGGCGCTATGCTGCGCTTCAAACAGCAGACGGGCCGTGATTTGACCGACAGCGATGGTGGATTCTGCGACACGTTCACGCTGCTGTGGTGTTGTGTGGCGAGCGCCTGCAAGCGCGAGGGCGTGAGCTTCGGGATGAGCCTGGAGGAGTTTGCCGACGCCACCGACCCTGCCGACATCGAAGAGTGGAGCGCCTCGATGTTTGGCGATGACGGCGATGACGCGGATGCCGATGCTGGTAAAAAAAAATAAGCATCGAGGAAATGCTTGGTTACGGTCTGGGGGTGTGCGGCTTGAGTTTTGAAGACTTTGGGCTGCTCACCCCCTCTGAGTTTCAGGCTATCGCAGCGGCCCGCCACCGCTACGACGACGACCGGGAGCGGGAGGCGTGGGAGCGTGCGCGTATCGTGGGCGTGATGAGCGTGAGTCCGTGGAGCGGGAAGAGCGTCGATCCGAAGCGGGTGCTGCCGTTGCCGTGGGACCAGCGGCAGGAGGCGCGGCCCGAGCCACCCGAGCAGAGACTCGCGACGAAGGAGGAAGCGCAGCGCGCCTTCGAGGCCCTGATGAGACGTCGGAGAGAAGAAGAGGAAAGGAAGAAGAGAAAATGAATGAGAAGCAGAGAATCGGGCAGGCCTGGAACGACCTGCTCAAAACGTTTGACCAGCGCGATATGAAGCGGATGCTGAAGGACGCCTATCGTCGGACGGGCAAGATGATCGCCGCCGTGGCGAAGCGCAGCGTGGAGGGCAGTGGTATCGCCGACGCGCGGAAGCTGGCCAAGGGCGTGAGGGTGCGCGTCTATCCGCGCGGCGGTGGCTTCATGATCACGGTGAAGCCTCACGGCAAGAGCGGGTATATCAAGAACCGGCACGGGCTGGAGAAGCCTGTGCTCATGTGGGCCGCGGAGGGTACGAAGCAACGCTATCCACGCAGCTGGGCGAAGCGTTTTCTCGTGAACACGGGGGACGGTTTTCGCTGGGTTGGCAGGAACAGGGGCAAGATGCCCGCCTATCACTTCCTCGACGAAGCCGAGGCGCAAGGCCCGAGGATTGTGGAGGAGGAGATTGGCAAGGCCATCGAGGAGGCCACGGTGAAGCGGGCGGCGAAGCTGGGGTGGTTGTGATACTAATCGATTAGGCCGTCCCCTCCCGTGTCTGTTCTGACCGTTAGTACTGTTGCGAGAAACCCGAGGGCAAATACTACAGCCCCGATCAATGCGATAATAAAATCATGATCAAGTATAAGATAGGCGATAATGAAAAGTACAATGGCAACAAACTCCATTAGGACACCTATCATGGCCACGATGCAGCAGAACTTATTCGCATACGGGGAATGATCCTGCAAATCGTCTTTTCTCCTTCTTCTACTACTCATATCTTTGGCTATTATGTTGCAAATATACTTAAAATAATTTAAAATATGGCAAAAACAATTCCCTTTAACATCCGCTTAACAATTGACGGAAAAGAAGTGGTGGTGAATGCCCGCCGCGATATAGAGCAGCTTGGTGAGGCGTTGATGGCGACGAGTCGCAAGGCGGATGCTGTAAATAAGGCGTTAGTAAGCTGGAGCTCTATAAGCACCATCGCGAACAACGTCTATAGCTCTATACAGAATTTGACCAACGCCATGAGCGGGTATATCGCCAAGGCGAATGCTGCAACAGAGGCCCAGACGAAGCTGACGACCGTGATGCGGCAGCGCATGGGCGCGACGGCTGAGGATGTGGCCTCGGTGAACGCGGCGGTGGCTGCTCAGACGAAGCTCGGCGTGGTGGGTGGTACGGTGCAGCGCAGCGGCCTCCAGCAGCTGGCCACCTTTGCCAGTCATAAGCGGACGCTGACAACCCTGCTTCCCGCCATGAACAATCTGCTGACCCAGCAGAATGGTCTGAACGCTACGAGCGAGGACGCCGTGAATATAGCCAACCTACTGGGCAAGGCGCTGCAGGGTCAGACGGGCGCCCTGCGGCGTGTGGGCATCACCTTTAGCGAGACCCAGGAGAAGGCACTGAAGGCCGGCAACGAGGGCGAGCGGGCCGCCATGCTCGCCGAGATCATCACGCAGAATGTCGGCAACATGAACGCCGAGCTGGCGAAGACGGACGCGGGAAAGGCGAAGCAGCTGGCCAATAGTTTTGGCGGGGTGATGGTGAATATCGGCAAGGCCCTCATGCCGTACCAGAGCATGATCGCCCAGTTTGGGCAATTGGGCATGGCCGTGACGGGCGTGGTGCAGTTTGGCACGGCGCTGAAGGGCGTAGGTGTTGCCGCTGCTGGTGCCGTCACGAAGCTGCTGAAATGGGGGCCCGTCTCGCAGGTGGTGCGCCAGGCCTCGGTGGGCATGGGCGCCGTGCTGGAGGTGCTCATCGGCAAGCTGCGCGGCGTGGAGGTGGGCGCTACTACGACGGCCACGGCCATTAGGACGCTAAAGGTGGCCTCGGTGGTGGGTCTCGCCCTCGCTGCTCTCTCGGCCATCATCTACGGCGTGTCGAAGACGCTGGAGCAGTCGAAGCAGGCGCTGAGCGCCGAGGCCGTGGCGAAGCAGACCAACAAGCAGCTGACGGAGCAGCTGACGGGACGCCTGAAGGACGCGAAGGAGGCCGTGGCCGACAACATGGCGCAGCTCTATAAGGACATCGCCGTGACGAAGGACTGGAACGGCACGAAGGCTCAGGAGAAGAAGAAGGTGGAGGAGCTGAACAGTCGGTACGGCGAGACGATGGGCTACTTTAGCAGCGTGAGCGAATGGTACAAGGCTCTGACGGAGAACAGTCAGGCGTACTGCGACCAGCTGACGATCGAGGCCACCATGCGCGCCCTCGCTAATCAGGCGGCCACCAATAACATGAAACTGGACGACCTGGAGGAGAAGCGCAAGAAGGCCTCGACGGTGCAGCAGACGCGCGCCCAGCAGCATCCGTTCCTCTATGGTATGATGGTGGCTGAGGGTGCAAACCTCGACGTGATGCACGAGCGGATCAAGGGAACGAGCGAGAGGGAACGGATAGACGCTCAGATAAAGGCCGTGAAGGCTGACAATCTAAGGCTAAAGCAGCAGATGGCGGCGTATGCGAAGAAGGGTCAGGCGATCACGTTCAAGGTGAAGGGCAGCCCGGAGCCGCCTACTACTACGACTACTACGACTACTACGCACACGACGCCCACGACGCCCGCTCCGACCGCGAACGACGTGGTGGATGAGCCCGAGATCACGGACGGCATCCTCTCCATCCGCCAGCTGGACGAGCTGGTGGAGAAGCTCTACGCCGACCTGCTGGCGCTGCCCGATACGAAGGTGAAGGAGGCGCTGGACATCCAGGACGACATCGACACGCTGGAGGACTATCGGAAGAAGCTGGAGGCGCTCCAGCGGATGCGGTATGAGCGCAGCGGCGGCCTAAAGGCAGACATGGGGGCGAGCGGTACGATCGGCGGCAACGTGGCGGGGAACACGGCGCAGGTGGATCTGGCCGCGCTGGTGCGCCCCGTGCTTCCATCTGCGGAAGAGCTGGAGGCGAAGAAGAAGGAGCTGCAAGGCGTGAGCGGTTTCGACATCATCGCTAAAATCGACCTCAGGAACAACGAGGCCGAGGATCTGAGGCGGCAGCTGGAGACGGTGGCCGCAGCGGTGGATGCTGGCGAGATAGGCCGCGAGATGGGGGAGATGCTGGCCGACGGTATCAACAAGCAGCTGGCGGGCATCGGAAAGGTGCCGCTTCGATTCGGGAAAATCCTGAGGAACACGGACAGTGTGAAGGAGCGCATGGACAAGGCTGCGGACGCCATCAATCAGGTGGGGTCGGCGCTGCAGGGCATGGGTAGCGCCTTCGAGCTGCCTGAGCTCAACATCGCGGGCACCATCGCGCAGGCCATCGCCACTACGGCCATGGGCTTTGCTCAGGCCAGTGCGAACGAGGGCAAGAACGGCAATCTGTGGGAATGGGTGGCCGCCTCGGCGGTGGGTGTGGCGCAGCTGATGGCCATCATCAGCGCCGTGAAGGGTTCGACGGGGTACGCCACGGGCGGTATCGTCGGCGGCAACTCCTATACGGGCGACCGCATCCCCGTGAGAGTGAACTCGGGCGAGATGATTCTGAACCGCTGGCAGCAGAAGCGCCTGTGGGACGTGGCCAACGGACTGGGCAGCGTGCCTCAGGTCGGGAGCGTGCGGCCCTCGATCGGCGCTGGCAGCATCGCGCAGGCGACGGTGCATGTGAGCGTGAGCGGGCGACTGGTGGGCCAGGGGCGGCAGCTGGTGGCCGTGATCGGCAACGAGCGGAAGGCGAGAGGCAAGGCTGGCTGGCGTCTGCCATGGGAGTAGGTGCTTGCTGGTTTTTTGGAAAACAACTTGAACAACTTTTACAACAAGTAACAACGCTTCGCGGGGACATTGCCTCTTCGAGGCCTATGCTGACCAAGTGTTGCTGCAAGGGAAACAACAAGAACAACGCTTCGCCCTGCTTTCGACTTCTGCAAAATCGAGAAAAGCCCCCGACACGCATGGACGCGTGTCGGGGGCTTCGGATTATAGAGAATATGAAAGGTGTCCGGCTTATTTCTTCAATCTGCCTATGATGTAGAGCAGGATGATGAGGACGACGATGAGGACGAAGAAGGTGTAGCCGATATAGCCGAGGACGGCCCTGTCGAGCGGTCGCCGATCGGTCTCTATGTGCTTCTTCTGTACTGCTGAGATCGTGTCGGTACGGCTGATCAGACGGAAGGAGTCGGTGTCGATGGCGCTGGAGGTGGCCGCCCGGGCCTCCTGACGGGAGGACGTGGAGGCGGTGGAGCCGTCGTGGTAGCGGAAGCGGCGGGCGTTGATCCAGACCTCTGTAAAGGTGGTGTCGGCCTGCTGCCATGTGGCCCGTCGGTAGTGGGCCGCCGCGGTGTCGGCGGTGGTGGTCTGCTGGCGGGTGGTGTCGCGGCTGACCGTATGGGCCGTGGCCGTGTCGATGCGGACGGCGGCGTGGGTCTGTGTGGCCATGGCGTCGGCCGTGGTGGTGGCCGTGGATCGCAGTTCGTCGGAGGCGGTGCGTCGGGAGGCGCAGGCCATGACGGCGATGATGAGCGCCAGGATGGCTATGATGTGGAGCGGCTTAAATGTCTGCATATTCTTTGATGGCGTTGAAGCATGGACAAACTTTTTGCCACTTACCGGGTGAGTCTTCACCCCAAATGGAGCGGTGGCCGAGGATGACGGCCTTGGGGTATCTGCTATGGATGTCGGCGAGGAGGGCGCGCAGCGCGGCCTTCTGCGCAGGCGTGCGGGTGTCCTCGATATGGGCGCTCCCTACGTCACGGGGATTAGCCTTGTGAAGGCCTATTCCTCCGATGTAGGCCACATGGATGGCGTGGGCGTTGTAGCCCTTGACGCCGTTGGAGGCCTTGTCCTCTGGCTGGAGGCTGACGACTTCGCCGGAAGGCTTGACGACGTAGTGGTAGCCCGGGTTGGTCCACCCGATAGCCTTCCAGCCGGCTCGGAGCGATTCGACGGAGGCGGTGGGGAGGGTGGCCGTGCAGTGGACGAAGATGTGGGTGATGGTTCTCTTGTTCATGATGTTGTTACTTTTGGTTGGAAGGACCAGGGGCGGGAGAGCCCGCCCCTGGCGGGTGTTACTTGGCAGCTGCGATGGCTGCATCGACCTCGCCGGGGGTCATGGCTACGTCGCCGCCGTCGATCTCCTTGAGCGTGGTGGCATCCACGGCGTAGTAGGCCTTGCCCGTGGAGGTGTCGAGGTAGATCTTGTGGAGATACAGCTGCTTCTTGGTGGCCTCGTCGGGCGTGGCGATGTTGAAATCCTTCCAGTTGCCGTAGTACTTGCTACCGTCGCTGGCGATGATGCTATCGATGGCCACGGCGCCCGGCGTGGAGCTTGGGGTGGCGGACTTGACGATGACGAGGGCCACGACGGACGTGGTCGAAGTCTGCTGGAGGGTGGGCTTGGAGGCGAGGAAGCCATCGAAGCGGACGACGTCGTAGCCCGCCACGTTGAGCTGGTCTCCCAGTCCGCCACCTGTGCCGCCCGTGAAGTCTTCGAGGGCCGAGACGCGCTGGTCGAGGGCGTCGTTCTGCGCCTTGGTGGCGAAGGTGGTGCCCTTGGTGAGCGTGACGGTGTCGCCGCTGACCGTCATCCCCGTCACGGCGTTGCCCGATCCGCTGACGGAGGGCGTGCCGATGATTTCGGCCTTTGACCATGAAGTGGTGCCGGAGGTGGAGCCGTCCTTGGTGGTGGCGCCAATCTTGAGCTTCATGGTGTGGTTGTGGGCTGAGGGCGTGAAGGTGGAGGGCTTGCCCGTGACGCCCGACCATGGCACGGAGGCTGCGGTGCCCGCAGCGTACTCCATGTAGCCTGCCGAGGTGGAGAGCTTGCTCTCATCGACGACGATATACATGCGTCCCGTTGCCGTCACCTTGACGGTGTCGCCGAGCTGGACCTGGGAGGTGGTGAGCTTGTAGCGGGCCGCATCGTCTGCGACGGTGACGACACGCTCCAGGGCTCCCTGCGGGATGTGGGAGATGTCGATGACGCCCGTGATGCCCGATGCGGGCACGGTGTCGGCTGCTTTGGCTGCGTTGACTTTGACGCTGGGGATGACGTCGGTTTTGAGTTTGGTAACAAGGCGGGTTACGCCTGCGGAATCGAGATACTTTGCCATACTATTTTATGAATTTAAAGTGATGAATAATTATACTTTTGTTGTTGTTTTGTTGTTGTCATTTACGAGGCCGAGATGCGCTGCCACAGGACGTAGCCCTTGGCCAGATATTGGCCGCTGCGCCCATTGGTGCAGAGCGTGAAATGATAGACCGATGCGGCCTGGAGCGTGACGGCCCCCTTGATGGAGGTGATGCCTCCGAAGGAGACGGTGCAGGTCTGCGCGCCCGTGATGACGCATCCACGGTAGAGGCCGTATCCGCGCGTGATGTCGGCATGGAGGAAATTGATCCAGAACTTCGCCCCGGCTGAATAGGTGGCGGCGGTGAGGTCGAGGATGAGCTCCTCGGAGCTGGTGAAGTTGGAGACCTGGATGGAGGCCGATGTGGGGCGCTCGTGGCGCACTGTCGGGAGGCTGGCTCCCTTGGTGAGCGTGAGGGTGTGGCCGCTGATGGATGCGGCTGATACGGCTTGTCCCGTGCCCGTGACGGAGACGGAGGAGACGCCGTTGGTGATGCCGTAGCCGGAGAGGGTGGTGGCCTTGACGGCAAAAATCGTCTTGAGCTTGGTGACGAGGCGGGTGACGCCTGCTGAATCGAGAAATGATGCCATGGTGTATGAGTGGAGTGATTGGTTATCCTACTGTGATGATACGGGCCGATGGCGTGACGGTGGTCACGTCGGCTGATCGCTTGGACTTGTCGATGATGGTGGCCGAGCGCTTGGACTTGTCTATGATGGTAGCGGATCGCTTCGACTTGTCGATGATGGTGGCGGAGCGGAGGGTCGTATCTACAAGCGAGGCGGAGCGGAGGGTCGTGTCGATGAGCTCGGCCGCCTTGGGCTCTTTCTCTTCCTCTGTCGTCTCTGCTACAGGCTCTGCTACTGCTGCGGGTGCTTCCTCTTGGGATGCTGCCTCCTCTTGGGATGCTGCCTCCTCTGCTTCCTCTACTTCCTCTGCTTGGGCAGTCTCTTCTGCTGCTGGTGATGGCGAGGCGGGCGACTTGGCGGGCGAGGAGGAAGAGGGACGGGAGGCTGCCGCCGTGATGGCGTCTATCTCGTCGAGGGGTATGGCGTCGGCAATGACCGTGCCCGTGGTGTCGGTGACGATGGGTCGGAGCTCTGCGCCCGTCCACCAGAAGGGACGGGCGTCGTCCTGGCAGACGTAGAGGTTGCCCGCGGCGGGGGAGAGACCGTCGTTGTAGAGCGAGCGGCCCTCCCAGTTGTCGTAGAGCTTAGGCGGTGCTGATGAGGAGACGGGCTCGGAGGAACGCTCAGCCACGGCGAAGCGTGCGGCTGAGCGGACGAACCATACCTCCAGCGGGAGGGCCGTGGCGGCTGAGGATGGCGAGATCTCGCCTGAATCCATGAAGCCACGGAAGGGGAGCACCCGTCGGTCCGTGGCCGAGGATGGGCCCGCGGTTCCGTTGAGGTAGGCACGGACCACCTCTGCCGTCACCTTCATCTGTCGGCTGCCGTTGGCCGTGGCCGCCTCGATGAGGAACTTGTCGCCGTCCCAGACGGAGGCGGTGAGGGAGAAGTCTTGCGAGATATTCATTTTTCTTCTTTTTCTTCTTGAACTACTGGAGCGTCTTGCCGACCCATCCGAAGGGCGAGGCACCACGCCCGACGAAGACGAGATAGACCATGCGCTTGGCGCAGGTGTAGGTCTTGTTTTTGAAGGTCGTGCCGTCGATGGTGAGGGGCTGCGCGCCGGGGTCGATGGTGAGATTGTAGGACCCACAGGGCAGGAAGAGGTAGCAGTCGCCGTGCTGCGGGTTCTTTGGCAGGGCGACGGTGGCTGCCGCTATATTGACGAGGACGGCGCCCGAGCGCACATAGACCCGCTGGCCGTTGGAGTAGGTCGGCGAGCCCTGGGGCAACGGATGGGGCACGTTGTAGGCGTCGCTGGTATCGACCAGCTGGACCGAGCCATCGATGAGGACGGGCTCGGGTCGGTGGCCACGGGTGATGCCCTCGATGATGTCGAGCGCCGTGCCCGGGTAGAAGTCGTTGGGGTGGCCAGTGAGCTGGAGGGCGACTGGCCAAAAGATGTCCTCTCCGCTGGAGGCCCCTATGGCTCCCACGATGTTGGACTGGGTGTCGAAGACGACGCGTCCATCTTCGGAGCGTGAGGACTGGGCCGTGATGGACTTCGGCGTGATGGTGACGCCGTTGCGTGCATCGTCGGCATTGGTCAGTCCACCGTCCTGGATGGCGAAGCCTCCGATGGAGCCCGAGGTGGCGTGGATGGTGCCCGTGAGGTAGGCCGAGGAGGCGAAGAGGTTGCCCGTCTCATCGACGGCGAAGGTGTAGGTGGAGCCATTGAAGCCCGACCCGTCGGGATAGGGCTGAGCCGCGCCCGCCCAGAAGGGGAAATCGCCACCCATGCCCGCGTAGGGTGCCGTGGCGTGCTTCTTGCGGATGGCGATGGCATTGCCCTGGAGGAAGTCGATGCGCGCATCGCGGGCTATCAGGAAGGAGAAAAAGGCCGAGTCGGCATTGACGCCCACGGAGCGCCAGTGGTCCGTATCGGCGGGCGGGAGGGCGTGCTGGGCCGCCTGATAGACGTAGGACTGGACGCAGCGATAGACATCCCATCCGCTCTTGGCCGTGTCGGAGGGCACGGCGTAGAAGTCGAGGTAGCAGAAGCCGTCGGCGGTGATGGTGGAGCCGTCGTAGTAGTGCTGCCCCTCGTCGAGGCGCTGGTAGATGCGCGATGTGCGCCCGTTGGCTCCCGCCTGTCCTCGGTCTCCCTTCTCTCCCTGAATGCGTCCGAGGTTGGCCCAGGCCGTCTCGGTGGCCATCCACACGTCGCCCGAGAGGATGTAGGCGTCGCCCTGCTGCGTCGTGATGGACGCCCACGCCCCGCTCATCTGACGCACGGCGACGGGCAGGCCCTCTGCCCCCGTATCGACGAGGAAGATGCCATCGGGCGCAGGCGACGGGAGCGAGGCCATGTTGGTGACATGGCCGAAGGCCGTGCCCCTGAGGGTCCACGACTTGCCGTCCTTGCCGTCGAGGCCATCCTCTCCACGCTGGCCACGGTCGCCCGTCAGGCGGACGTAGGAAGAGAGGGGCGAGAAGGTCTGGAGGCCTCCCGCCTGCTGCTGCCAGTCGGTGAGCTCTATCCAAAGGTAGGGGCGGGCTTCGGTGGTTGCGAGGGGCACGTCCTGCCATGTGGCAACGTCGTCGGGCGGCGTGTGGGGCGAGGCGGTCGTGGCCCGGGCTGAGAGCGCATAGCGCCGACGCGTGCCATAGGCCGTGCCGTCCCTGCCTTGCTCTCCACGGTCGCCGTCGGCGATGACCTTGATGGTGAAGACGTAGGTGAGGGCGGCCCGTCCCTCGCAGTCGATCGTCACCTCGACGTAGGCCGTGGGGCGTGAGGAATACTCGACGCTGTCGATGTAGAGCGTGGAGTGGTCGAAGTGGGCCGTGCATCCCACGGGCAGACAGAGAAGACGGTACTGCCCCGTGGCGGGTGAGACGGACGCATCCTCCAGACAGGTGAGCAGCGTCTGGCCGCGTCGGACCTGTATGGACGTATGGAGCAGCCACGACTTGGACCCGTCGGCGAGCGTGGAGACCACGGGCTGCTTGGGCCGTCCCTTGGCATCGAGAGCGAGCGTGTCGGCGAGGTTGTCCACCGAGTAGGTGTAGGGGTTGGGGTCGCCCATCTCGGCCAGCTGCTTGAGGTGGCCGTCGAGGTAGATGCTGTTGGCATAGACCGAGTAGCCCGAGAAGTCCATCCCGGGGACGGGCGAGAAGGCGCTGAGGTCGCCCACCTGCATTCTGATCTGCTTCGACGAGAACTCCCAATCGGAGACCCCCGTGAGGAATCGCTCGTAGGTGAGCGTGGAGTAGCGGGAGGACTGGCGGGCGGCGTCGGTACGGTTGCCATAGCAGACGAAGTGCATGGCGGCGGTGGGGTGCATCTGTCGCGGATAGTTGGCAGAGACGGGACGGAGGCGGTAGGACACCTTTCCATTGTGGAAGGTCTGACCCGTCTCGCCGTCCGTGTAGTCTTCGACGGCGGTGATCTCCCAGTAGGCCGTATAGAATCCGGCAAAACGGAAGTTACCGTGGTTGTCGTCGCTGTTGGCCTCGGCATTGTCGGCGGCGGTCTCAGAATGGAAGATGCCCATACAGAGGTCGCCGACGGCCACCGTGCCTATCTCTCCCGCTTCGAGATGGAGGAGGGCCGTGCCCGTGGCGTCTGAGGCAGGCGAGACGGAGCGGATGATGCCGCCGCCCGGGGCCCGCCACTGGTTTTCCACCTGGACGGAGACACGGTTGAAGCGCAGCTCAGGCACCTCCAGGAAACGGCGTAGCGTCAGCGAATCGAGCTCCGCCGAACCATCGGGACAGATGCGGCCACCATGGCCCGTGAGCCCCTCGGCAAAGGTGCCATCCTCGGAAAACGTCGTATCGCCCCGGATGATGGCCACCGTCTGCACGTCGAGGCCGTTGGCCAGCAGGTTGCCATTGACCACGGAATCGGCAGAAGCCGTGAAGCCCTTGTGGAGCGTGATATGGCCCTCAGCCGTGTCGTCGTTGACCTTGGAGAGGAAGAGCGAGCGGGCGTTGTCCCATAGGGCATTGATGCGGTCGGCCACCTCGTTGATCCACGCGCGGACCTGCGAGACGAAGGAGGCGGGCACGCCCGAGGTCTCCTGCCCCTGCACATGGATGGTGGTGTGGGTTGAGGATTTGCTTTTATCCTTTTTGCGGAAAAGTCTGATACCAATCATTTGCGCTTTTTGATTAAAGTGAAACTCGAACCGCTCTGCTACTCCTCCTTCATCCGCACCTGCGACGTGGCGGACTGGAAGTCGTAGCCCACGGCGATGACGGAGAAGGTGCGCCCGTCGAGGGCGGGATGGGTGAAGCGGGCGAAGGGCGAGGGGAGCAGCCCGTCGAAGTCGAAGGAGAGCTCGATGCGCGGGACGTGGTACTCCTGGTAGTAGGAGTCGATGTAGTCCCGCTCGGCCTTGACGGCGATGGGCGGGACGGCATCGGATGCTGCTTTGAGCCAGTCGAAGATACGCAGGACGGCGTCGCCCGTGGTGAGATCGACGGCCACGGACGGCGCTACCGTGTTTGCGCAGCCCAGCTCCTCGCACTCCGAGGTGGTGAGGGCCGAGTGGATGCGCATCTCGAGGTCGTCCTTCTTGTTGACAAAGTCCTCATCCGTGTCGGACATGAAGCTGTGTTCGGAATCCGTGTCAGCTCCCGCCATGCCATTGTCGGAATGGAGCTCTATCTTGAGGTCGCGCACCATGATGGAGGAGACGCGCGAGAGGATGGGGACGGTGGTGGCGGTCCACTTCTCCTTGCGGAAGAAGGTGCGGTGGCGGCGTGTGATCTTGTCGAACTGCGCATTGAAGACGGGCCCGAGGATCTCGAAGTGGACCCGCCCGCGGAGGTGGTCGGCATGGCGCACGGGGATGGCCATGCCCTTGACGTCGAGGCCGAGGGTGTAGTCGATGTTGTTCTGGATGTCGAACTGGGTGCCGATGATCTTGTCGCCGATCTTCGGGTCGAATCCGATGGTGATGGTCTGCGCGTAGTATTCGTCGAGGGCCGCATCCTCGTCGCCCGGGTGGGCCGCCCGGCATTGCGCGAGCGTGCGGAAGGGCTTCCAGCTGATGTTGTTGATGTGGCCATAGCGGACCACCACCTCCTCGCCGTCGATGGTGACGGTGCGGTTGCCGTCCTCGTCGAAGTCCTTATCCTCGACGGCCACCTTGTCGCCGACACGGAGCATGCACTCCAGCGCCCCTATCTTGGAGACGTTATCGACGGAGGAGCCTACACGGGAGTAGGAGAAGGCGAGATCCTGGGCGTCGTCGTCGGTCCAGGGGTAGAAGCCCTCCCAGGCGTTGAGGTAGGGCTGGGCGAACGGGTTGTCGGACTTGACGGGCTGGGTGGAGACGGCACCGTAGTCGGTGGTGGCCTCCTGAGGCTGGGGCTGGCTCTTGGGCGTGTCGGCCCTCCACCAGCGCATGGAGAGGCGGCGCTCGCCGTCGCGCCCCTTCACCCATCGGACAGGGTCGTACTGGGCTCGGTTGAGATAGTTGACGGACTGGCGCAGGACGGGGTTGAGGATGATGGCCCCCGATATGACTATGTAATTCTTCGTTTCATCGTCGGAGGGCGAGTAGATGCCGCCCGCCGCATTGCCGTCCCATGTGGCCACGGGTGCCGCCCGGCGGAGGTCGTCGGGCTGGGGGTAGGTGGTGGCCTCGTCGTCGATGAGGTTGCCGTTGACGGAGACCACGAGGTAGTCGGCCATCTCGACGGTGGAGGTGGGGGAGTTGTCGGTGGCTGACGCCTTGCGGTCTATCTTTCCGACCGACAGGATGGCTGCTCCTATCTGCTTGCGCAGGAGGCCCGGTATGCGCTGCTGGTCCTTCTTCGTGCCGGTCCACTGGCGGACGCCCCCGCTGCCGTCGCCCGTGCCGATGCGCCATCCTATGGCCGACTTCGCCCAGAGGAAATACTCCACGGTGTGGGCGCCGTCGTAGGTGGTGGGCTGGTCGCTGAGCAGGGCCTGAAAGGCCTTGGAGGACGTGTCGCCCGTGCCTGCTGCCCAGAGGCTGGTGGCGTAGAGCTGCTTGCCCGTGAACATGGGGACCAGCGCGTCGGAGGATAGCGGTGAGGCCACGACGTCGGTGGTGTCGGCGGGGTTGACGTCGAGGACCAGCCGGTTGTAGGTCTCGCCCATCTCCATGTCCATGCGGGTGCCGAAGACGGTGCTGTCGGAGAGGGTCTGCGGGTCGAGGCTCTGGACGAAGTCGGGCGCGCCACCTATGAGGCATCGCCACTGGATGGAGGGCTGCCGGAGGCTCTCCCAGGAGAAGACGAAGAAGTCGAGGCCCTGCTGGACGATGTGGAGGTTGAGAAAGCGGAGCATGTGCTCCAGGGTCTCCAGCATGGTCATGGCGTCGTCCTCGTCCTCGCCGATGAAGACCGTCTCGGCCACTCCCACCTCGGAGAGGATGGAGAAGCGGCGTGAGGCGTCGGAGGCGAGGGCCTTGCTGCCGTCGTAGTAGAGGCGGTAGGGGAGGTCGGCGCAGGGGGTCTCGCTGAGCAATTCCTTGATGATGGCGAGGAAGGATCGGACGGAAGACGCCTCCCTGACCTTCTGGAAGGAGACCCCGGGCGCGCCGATGTGGGCGTAGGTAGCGTATTGCAGGGAGGAGAGGGCGTCGATGAGCGGGAGCTCGATGTCGTTGGAGAGCTGGCCGCCCGAGAAGTCCTGGGCGTACTGTCGCGGCTCGACGCATCCGACGAAGCGCGTGCGGGAGGAGCCGTCGTCCTCAGCGACCGAGACCGTGACGACGGCGTCGCGGCAGGCCCGCTGGTAGAACTCGGCGCGGTAGTCGGTGGTCTCCAGGCGAAGCGTGGCCGAGGACTGGAGGACGACATCAAAGGTGTCGTTGAGCCCGCTCTCGGTGGTGAACGCCTCGGTGGCCGGGAACCACAGGCCCGCCTCGTCGCTGCCTATCTCTATCGAGGTGAGGGTGTCGCGGCGGGTGATGATCTCGACCGTGACGGCGAGGCCCGCGCTGTTGAGGAATGTGCCGTGGATTCTCATTTCTTCTCTTTCTCCTTCTCTTCCTTGGTGGTGTCGGTGGACAGGTTGGACAGTCGGTCGTTGACCTCGCTGAGGATGGCCTTGCGGGTGGACGAGACGTACATGGTGAGGCCGAAGACGGAGCCAGCGTAGAGGATGGTCTGTGCGAAATACCACAGGACGGAATCCTCGATCGTGTAGTTGCTCAGGAAGAAGCTGAGGAACGAGAGGACGATGCCGCTGGCGAGCATGATGCAGGCCGAGGCGTACTGTATGGCTTCCTTGCGGTCTTTTGTCATATTGGCTTTTTTAGTGTTCGGCAAAAAAGGCCATATCGGCGCCGAGCATGAAAAACCCCGAGGGAATCCCCCGGGGTCTGCGTCCGTAGGCGCGGACGACTTCTGTCTTAAGTGTAATGAACAACTTGCCTAAATGGTCTCTGCCGCACGGCGGATGCGTTCGCTCAAATCGAAAAGCGCACCACGCAGTTGCTCTTTTTCATTTGCCGTGAATCCTCCGACGCCGCCGTTTCCGTCGATTCCGTTGAGCTTATGGTATAGCCATGATGCCGAACGGTCGAAATACGTGTTTGCAATCTCTCTCCATGACACGCAGAGGAGTATGTCCTGTATGCGTTGTTTTACTGCGTTGTCCTTGTCTTCCTTTTCCATAGCGATGACTGTTGATGTGGCGACCCTTGCGGGCCGCCTTGTTCTTTACTTTCGAGAGGTTATCTCATCAAACAACTCTTGTGCGTACCATAGCAACTGTGGGTAGCCGTTTGGGAAACTTCTCTTGTACATTCTGATGGCCTCAATCAGCTCATCTTCTTCTTTTGTTAGTTCTTTTTTCATTGTTCATTGCTTTCTTAAGACACTACAAAGGTACTACGAAAATTCGTACTATGCAAGTTTTTAGCCATTTTTTTATGCCAAAATCAAAAAAAATGCGGTCGCGATTCTCACGAAGGGCGGCCGCGGTGGTAAATTAAGATAACACAAATTGCCTATGATAGAATAAGACGAATTTTCGATAGGAAAAACGGAGGGCGGACGCATGGTGCATTCCGCCCTCCTGGGCTTGCCAAACGCCTCAAGTGTATCGCTATCGACGGTAGAAACGGAGGGGAGGGGGACTGCGAGCCTCCCCTCTCTCCTCCTGCTGGTGTTCCTAAACCATCGATAAATGGGGGTAGGTCTGAGAAAAAGAAAGGGGGTGCGCTATCCTCACGGACTGCGACCCCGACTGGTAAATTACACTGTCAATAAATCATCCTGAAAAATAATCTAAACCTTAAAAAACCTATGGAATGAATGTCGGTAGGTTTGAAGAAAAAGGGAGTACGATCCTCGCGGACACCTCCCCATTGTGCAAAAATAACCAAAAATCAATAGGTAAGTCTTGGAATAAGGGAAAACCCGCGATCCTCGCGGAGGGCGGGGGTAGTCATAACCATGAAGAGCGGTGGCCACCGCCGTGGCCTCCTTATCTCTACAAAACATTAATTGAATCTGAGTATTTAACTAAAACAAACAATTATGGATAAACATCAATCGTAAATAACACATACGGAATATCGTTTCGTCGGTCGCGGTCTGAGGATAGGAAAAGAAAAGGCGCACGATCCTCGCGGACGGTGGCCTTGATAAAAACTCTTACGAGTAAAAATGATAACAAAATAAATGGAAGGACGCGCGGTCCTCGCGGATGGCGCGCCCAGTGGATTCTCTGCAAAATTATGAGACTATATGAAAATATAAGAATTTCCAAATAAAAGCGGGCGGGGACGAAGGAATCGTTTGTGCACTCACTCGATCGTCCCGCCCGCCCGGTTTTCCTAAGACCGCGCACTGACGTGCGGGGGAGGTTTGAAGGGGAAAACTGGGGAGGGCCTCACGGCAGTCCCCAGAAATGGTAAGTAAAATAAAACTGTCATTAGTCTTACTGCATACTTTCCAAAAATTTAAAGTTTGAACATCGTGTGAATTACTCTCTGATTATATCATTCGTCGGCGGGCACGACCTTGATGCCGTGGGTAGCGGCACGGGCCTCTGCGTGGGCCGATCGTTGCGTCTGGTGGTCGTAGCAGAGGACTGAGGCGTCGTCCTCGGCATAGAAGTAGTTGAACCTTTGGCGCATGAATCGCTTGTAGCTGTGGCCAGCAGGCGAGAGCTTCGAAATCCGCAGTCGTGTCTTCCGTGGCAGTCCTGACATGGCGCGGAAGCGCTCCATCTTGTAGAGGCGCCTCAGTTTCTGTCTGAACATGGGGAGGGCGGACGCCCGGAACCGGTGCGTCTCCTCCTTGGTGCGACGGCAGCCAGCCTTGTGGAGCATGTTCCTGACCGTCTCGATGGAGACCCCGAAGTGGTCGGCCATTTCCCGATGGGTGAACTCGTGGAAATGGTCGATGCACCATTGCCGGTCCTCGGCGCTGAGCTGGCTCTTCCTACTCATGGGCCTCAGGGTTGACTGTCGTCGCTTGCGGGCCGATGCCGAAATACTGGAGCTGGTCTTCCACACTTCCGTACAGCTCCCGCTTCTCGGGCGGCAGTTCCGCATAGGCGGCGCGGATATTCCGCTCGATGCGCTCGTTGTCGAAGATGCTGCGCGTCATGTCCAGGAAGACGTATTCGGCCATGTCGCCAATCTTCGCGTCATACTTTTCTGTGTCGATGCCGTACTTCTCGCGCAGGAGCCTCTTGGCGAAGCTGATGACGTCGTGGAGGGCGAAACGGCTGTACGGCTTGGCCCAGTTGATGCCCGAGAGACTGAACTCGGTCTTGATGATTTTCTCCGTCACGGTCGTCTGATAGACTGCCGTGGCGTATATCTGCGCCACGAAGGCCATGTCGAGGGCCGTGGCTGGCTCGTGCTCCTGCTTGAAAACGTCGTAGCAGGCGGAGCGGAGCTTCTCGATGGCCGCCGACTGGTCGCCGACGACGCAGCCGTTGTAGATCTCGATGAAATCCTTGTCGGCGAAGCGCTGGTGGTAGGTGGTGGCCTGTCGGAGGGCGTTCTTCATCCGCCGGAAGTAGTCGGCGGTGGCGGCGTCCTGCTGGTCTGGGCGGTGGAACCTGAACCAATCGACGCAGCCGAGGTAGGCCTGATAGACCACTTCCGCCACGCTGCCGGCGTGCATGATGAGGAAGTGCTCGAGTTTGTAGCCCGAATCCGAGATCTGCTCGCCGCTCAAGCGGGCTGGCACCGTCAGCTGGAAAGAGATGCCGCGGTCGTCTTTCAGCCTGATCGTGCGGAAGGCCTGGAAGTGGCTCAGCTGGCCCATGCTGCGTATCTGGAAGCCGCTCATAGGTCGCCTCCTTCCTGCTGCTGATTGTCGCGGCGCATGCGTCCGAGGATGAGGGCGATGATCATGGTCACACCGATGGCGAAGAGGATGAGGGCGAGGATGACGACGGTGAGGGTGGGGAGCAGCACCCATGGCCAGGGCCAGTCGACGATGCCGAGCAGTCGGAGGGCGAGGGCGAGGGCCTGGAGGATGATGAATGCGGTGAGCGTGTTGCGCATAGTTTTTGTAATCTTTCTAAATGCTAAAACGAATAGTTGACGGAGAGGCCCGCGCGGGCGAGGAAGCAGCGCTTACCCGTGGCGATGCGGACGCGGCGGGTGATCTTGCTCTCGTTGTTGACCGAGTTGCGCTCGGACATGTGGAGGAGCATGATGTCGCGGGTCTGGGAGAGGTCGGCGGAGCGGAGGATGGCGACGGCGTTGGCCACGGAGAGGTGGCTCTGCCTGATGCGGTCCTTCTGTGCCGAGGGGATGTCGGAGAGGTGGAGGATGTAGTCGTCGTAGTTGGCCTCCAGCATCCAGTGGACCACGCCCGTGAACTGGTAGGGCGTGTAGCGCATGCCCTGGGGCGTGAGCTCTTCGCGGGAGAGCGATTCGCAGTCGGTGGCGAAGAGGATGCGTCCCGTCTCGGGGTGGTCGATGACGAAGCCGACGTTGGGGCATCGGGTGCCGTCGGGGTCGTAGTGGATGAGCGGGAAGGGGAGCACGCGGAAGCGCCCGACGGTGGCCCATCGGCCCGGGGTGATGGTGGTGGAGAAGGGGTCGTGGATGGCGCATCGCTCCATGACGTCGGCCGTGGCGAGCACGGGGACGCCGCCCTCCGACCACTGGCGCGCATAGGCGGCGTGGTCGGCGTGGCGGTGGGAGACCAGGAGGCCCGCGAGGCGGGAGAAGTCGGACCCGAAGCAGGCGTACATGCGGGACTCGGGACGCACTCCCGCCTCGATGATGAGGGCCTCGGTGGGAGAGTGGAGCAGGTAGCAGTTGCCTGCCGACCCGCTCCCGAATACTGTCATCTGCATAGGCTACACGGGACACTTACGGGTCTTGGCGTCGTCCGCCGTGTCGCTGCCTATCTCCACGGCCTCTGCCTCCTCTGCCTCGTTGGCCGCCTGCTCGAAGGGGTCGATCGGGGCGGTGGAGGCTGCCTGCGCCGTGAGGGCACGGTCGCCCCGCTGTCCTGCGGGGAGGGCGTTGGACTGGTCTCGCTCCAGGGTGGCCGTCTGCGTGGCCATGAAGTCGTCGCGGTCGTCGGATTCGGAGGTGAAGCCGTCGGCGGTGGAGTCGAGGGCTATCTTGCAGGCGCGGGCGATCACGGTCTTCTTGGCCATCTGGTCTGTGAAGTTGCGATGGGCGCCGCTGTTGCCCTTGGCCGCTCCCTGTCCCCAGGCTGAGCGGATCATGTCGAGGGTCATGACCTCGATGTGGCGGGAGCCGTCGCGCATGATGACGACGGCGTAGGCTGCCACGATGTTGGCCGGGGTCATGTTCTGGATGCTGGTCTTGTGGGAGACCAGCTGGTAGCGTCCGTCCTCGTCGACGGTGTAGGTGAACTCGTCGCCCTTATAGACCACCTGGGCGTTGACCGACTTGATGTCGGTGTCGCGCTTGGCTCGCATGAGCTTGCCGGTGTACTTCTCCCAGAAGGTGAGCTGGTTGCCCGTGGGGATGAAGTAGCAGTGGTGCATGGGGGGCTCGCCTCGGATCACCATCTCCAGCAGGCAGTTGGCTATGCTGGCGCGGGTGCAGGTCTGCGTGACGGGACGGTCTGCCTTGTCCTTGAGGCTCTGGAGGTAGAGCCAGGCCGACTTGAGGGCGTTGCCGACGTGGTAGCCGTCGGGGAGGGTCAGCTCGTTGGCCGCCTCCATCGTGGTGACGCGGTGGAGCACCTGGTCGGCGATGGAGCCCTCCTCGATGGTGGCCACGGCGGTGGGCTTATCAGTTGGTTGTGCTGTCTGTGTCATTATTTTTTGCTTCTTGTTGTTTTCGCATTTCTTTCAAAATGCCAGGGACCTCGTGCTTGAGGACATTCTTGCAGGCCTCCGCCTCGTATTTTGCAAATTCACCATTGCGGAAGGCCTCGGACGTGAGGGCGAGGTAGATGTTGGCGACGTGAAGGGATATTAGGTCATTTAGCTCGTCGTAGGTGATCTCTACGGGGTCGCTCGGTTCGAGGCCTTGCGTCCTTTTACCAAGCGTCTCCATGACCGAAGCGGTTTTCTCGATGGTTTTCAGTGCGGCGATCTTATAGACGCCGGTGTCCAACAAATCGTCATTTAGCGCTTCGTTTACGATTCTCTGAGCTGAGTTAGTCTCTTCCATTTTCTTGCACCTTTTTGTGTATTTCTTTTTGTATTTCACGAAGAGCCTGAGGCATCATTCTTCTGCAAAACGAATGGCGGAACTCAGAATCCGAAGCGAGGCGGAGCGTCGTGATGAGCATAGCTTTCTTTAGGTTGTTGAGCTCTTCGAGCGTGCAGGATACAGGCTCACCTTTCGCGGCCTGTGCCATTTTCTTGTTAATCGAATCCATGGCGTCATTCGCCATTTGCAATTCATCGCAGAGCCATTTATCAATATTCACTATTTCTACCTCTGAGCCGCTCTCGTCGGTGTCGTTGTCCTCTTCTGTCTCGTCAGCGTTCTCGTGGGATTGATATACCTTGTCGGCGCATTCGCTGCAGAAGATTTCACGGAAGGATGGCAGGAAGCAGGCGATGCAGAGGCTGCCCTGGTAGTATTCCACGACCTTGAAAAAATCGCCGCAGGTGATGCTCATCGTCTCGTCTGATTCTCCGTGGCTGGCCTCGGTCAGGTATTCATCTACGAGGTCGGCGTTTCTTTTGACATCCTGCAAACTGTTGAGAACAATATGTTTTTCGGATGGCGGAAGGTTCTCTAATTCTTCTTTGCTCAGTCCGATGTTCATTTCAGTTGTTTTCTTCATTTTCTATAGTTTTTTGTCGGTTTATTCGAAAAGTGATGACGGTGCGGTCTGCTCGACGTTGAGCTTCTTGGCGGGCGAGACCTCCAGGAGGATCTGCTGGCCGAGGGTCTGGGCCACCTTGTTGACGGCCTCGGCGTTGTCGATGACGATGGGGGCGACGATGTTGTAGTGGCGGGCCAGGGCGTTGATCAGCTCCAGCCCCGCGTTGATGCGCTCCGAGGTGGAGAGGCCGGAATAGGGCACGCCATCGACGCTGAGCTCGCAGTGGCCCACCTCGCGACCGTTGAGCAGCTCGCGGCTGAGGCGGAAGCGGACGGAGGGGAAGAGCTCGTTGACGCGCTTCTGGAGGTCGTTGGCCTCCATGAGCTGGAGGCGCTCGGCGGCTTCGAGGCGGGTCTGCATCCTGGCCACATCGCCGGAGAGGGTCGTGCGCCACTTCTGCAGCTCTTTCTCACGGCGGATATACTCGTCGATCTGCTTGCTGCGGTCGATGGTCTGCTGGAGCAGTCGGAGCTCCTTGCGGTAGGCCTGCTCCTCGGTGCGGAGGGCGGCGAGCTGGGGCGGTTCCTGGGCCTGCGTGGTCTGCTCCAGCTCCTTCATGCGCTGGTCTATCTCGCCGGAGAGGCGCTGCCAGTCGGCGGCGTCGTGGTAGTCGGCCTGCTCTATCGGCTCGGCCTCGGCCTTGCTCAGTCGCTCGCGTGCCTCGGGCATCAGTCGCTCTGCCGTGGCCATCTCCTCGCGGGCGGCGGCGCTGAGGTCCTGGAGGCGCTGCTTGGAGGCTGCGAGTTTCTTGCCCTCTTCGTCGAGGGCGTCCTGCTGCTGCATCTTGCGCTCGTTGAAGCGCATCTCGGCCTCCACGCGCTTCTGGTCGGCTTGGTCCTGAGGCAGGGGCTGTCCGCAGGTGGGGCAGACGGCCTCCTCGGCGTTCCATGAGAACGACAGTCGCTCCACCTCCTCCCATCGGCGGCGGAAGTCTTCCAGCTGCTGCTCCAGGTCCTTGAGACGGCGCTCGTGCAGTCCGAGCATGGTCTTGGCGGCGGTGTGGCGCTCCTCGGTGGCCTCCAGCTCCTCCTTGGCCTTGCAGACCAGCGACTGGTGGAGCGTGCGGGCCTCGCGGTTCTGCTTCTCGATGCGGTCCTCGATGGCTGCGCGCTGCTGGCGTAGCTGCTGGATGTAGGCGCGCTGGTCGTTGTAGCGGGCGTTCTCGGCCCTCACCACGCCGGCCATGCTGTCTATCTCCTGCGTCACCTGGCGCAGCTTCTCCTCGATGCCCTTGGCATGGCGCTGGGCCGTCTTGCCGTCGGCGCCCTTGGCCTTCACCTGCTCGATGAAGCCCTGCACCTCGGAGAGGCGGACGGGGATGAGCTCCTGCTCCTTGCGCGTGCGCTGGAGGTCGTAGGCCAGTCCCTGACGATACTGGTCGAGGGAGCGCTGGCCGAGCTCGTCGACCACCTTCAGCGCCTCCTCGTCCTTGGCGGCTATCTCGGCCAGGGTGCGCGTGCCGACGATCTTCACCAACAGGCGGTACTGCTGGTCCATCGGCAGCGAGGGGAAGTAGTCGGGCGTGGTCAGCGCGCGGAAGAGCTCCTCCTTGACGATCGTATCGACGTGGGACGAGAAGTCGGAGGACGGCAGCGGGCGCCCGTCGATGTAGCAGGTGGTCTGGTGGCCGTCGAGCTGCTCGGTGGTCATGCCTCGCTTCTGCACCCACTTCTCCTGACGGCGGCGGCGAAGCGTGGTCGGCTGGCCGTCGATGAGCATCTCCAGCTCCACGCTCACGTCGAGGTTGTGGATGATGCGGCCCTCGTCGTCCACGGGGTCGATGGGGAAGGCGGTGCGCCGACGGCTGTCCTTGCCGAAGAGCACCCACGTGATGGCGTCGGCCACGGACGACTTGCCCAGGCCGTTGGCACCCGAGATCCTGACGGACCGTCCTTCGAGGTTGGCGTCGAAGCTGACCAGCCCGCGGAAGTTGCGGATGCGGATTTTCTTAAACTTGATTTCCATAATTTTTCTTATGCTTGGTTGGTTTAGATTCTGACATAGACCGAGAGGCCTGTCTGGCGCTCGAAGAGCTCGTGGACGCGGCTCCAGAAGCGGGAAAAAGTCTCGTTTCCGTCGTGGCGTTTCAGTATCTCGGCATAGTTCTGGCATTTCCACCTGATGTAGGCGGGCGACTGCACCCGTCCGTAGCCGTTGCCGGCGTGCTGGAGGGTGTGGCCCTGCGGGCGGTCCGCCTGAGGTCCCAGCGGGGTGTAGCACGGGCAGGTGGGCAGGTCGGGCTGCAGTAGTTTTTGGCAGCGCCGGGGGTCGTTTACGCGGTCGAGCGTCTTGTGCTGGCAGGTGGCGCAGCAGCATCGGATCGTGATGCCGTGTGGGTTGCGGATGTATCTTTCCATGTTTTTGGGCTTGTTTCTTTGCTTCAAAAATTGCCGCAGACGGGCCTGTGGTCGCTTTTGCGGGCTTTTCTCCCCGTCGGTGGGCAATCTATCGCCTCGCTTCGTTTTCTTCGCTCTGCGGCGTGTTTCTGCGCTTTTTGTCGAAATGGCGGCGGATGACCTCGCCCAGATAGGCGGCTGCCTCCCGCTCGGAGGCGCATCGGATGGCCTGGCGCACGTTCTCGGGCGTGAACACTTCGCAGAGGCCGACGCGCAGGCCGCCGTAGTAGGTCTCGCCCACGGCTTCCACCTCCTGGCGGTCCCGCTCTTCCTGCTCCCGCTCGGTGCGGCTGTCGGGGTCGCCGGGCACGCGCCTCACGAAGTGGCTATCCCTGCAGAAGCCATGGACGAAGAGCGGGTGCTCCGTGGCGGCTCGGCGGACGTAGCGGGCCAGCGCGACCAGGCCGTCGCCCTTGCCGCCTTCGGGATGGTCTCGGGATGCGTTCGGGACGGAGGCGCGGTCGGCGGCCTCGTGCCATTTCTGAGTGAACCGCTGGAAGCCCGAGACCACGTCGTTCAGGTCGAAGGACGAGAGGCTGCGCTTGTAGTCGCCATAGTTGGCCGCGTAGCTCATCAGCTGGTAGAGCGTGCAGCGGCGGGAGTAGCGGCCCATGAATTGGCCGACGGCCAGCTCCACGGCCTGCTGAGAGACGTTGAACGAGGCCGACGAGAGCGAGGCCAGCCCGCTGATGGCGTTGCGGACGATGGCACGGGGCAGGTCGGCGTCGTGGTAGAGCGTCGCCACGTCCTGGAGCGTCGGGCAGGGTCTCACGGCCACACGCCCGTCGATAGGACCGGCGAAGCGCTCCCAGTGGGTCGGAGCGAACCAGGCGTAAACGCTCGCGCCGTCGGGAAACTTCATCAGGAACGTGCTCCACTCATGACTTTCTGGAGTATTTTGCACGGTCGGCTTCGAGGGCGGCTGATAGGTCGGAGTGTCGAACATGGGCGGTGGACTTTTGTTGGTTCTTCTGTTTCTCGAAATGGCGACGGGCCCAGTCGTAGAAGTGCTGACGATAGTGGCCCACGTCATTGTGCGGCGTCTTCTTGGCGTTCACCTCAGAGGTGAAGACGGCGAGAAGGTCGAGGAGGGTGCGCTCGTTGGTGTGGAGGTTGCTCGTTGCGTACTGGATGAAGTCGGCGTCGTTGGCTATCTCCACGCGGTAGCGGTTGTTGTCGACTTCCGAAAATTTACTAACGACTTCACGCGCATGAGGAGGAAGAGGAGAGAGTAATGAGGTGTTATCCTCATTACTTCTTCTTCCCTTCTTGTTATACCTATTATTATGGGAATGTTTCACTTTCGTTTCACCTCTTGTTCCACTCTTCTTTTTATATTCTTGATAACTATCATATTTACAGATAGTTATAATAGTTTCCTTTTGTTTCGCTTCGAGTTCCACAAATCGTTCCATCTCAAGACGCTTTAGCCTTCGCCATATTGAAGTCCTCGATGTCCCGAGTGCTTCTGAAAGTTCTTTTGTAGTCGTTGCCAACTGCCCCCGCTTGATTGTCAGGCCCTTGTATTCCTTTCTCTCATGTGAAGCAGTAAGCAGCAGATGGACAAGCAGATGCACCATGTGGGCGTCCTGATACCACTCCCACTCCAGCAGCTTGCGATGGAGCTTCACCCAGCCGCCCGGCCCTGTCGGATGCTCGGAGGATGGCGTGCGCATGATGTGTGGGAGTATTTATCGCAATAGCTTTATCGTCGCGGTTACTATCAGTGATACTACGTTGATTACGAGTGCGACCCACGCAAGTATCTCAGAGTTGCGGGCGCGGTCGTCGAGGTCATTCTTATCCATGACTATTTCCTTTCTTTTGGGTTATGGTTGCGATGATGTCGGACGCTTCCGCCCGGCCACTCTGCGTTTGTGGTGGCTTGTGACACCCAGACCGTGAGGCCTGGCCGCATTAGCCGGACTTTGATATAGGAGCTACACCGCGCCAATGACCTGGCGGGTCGCCTCAACCTACGTTCATCCATCGTCGGCTATGTCGTGCCCGCTCTTTGCGGACTGCTCCCGATGCTACTTCCTACGCTCACCGACGACCTGTAGTTAGCCGCCGACCCTTGCGGGCGGTAGTACGACCTCATCTCGTTGTGGATGGCTTGCGCGTGCGCCAGCAAGCGGGCGGCCTGTCTTCGATGAGCCGACAGGCGGGCTCTATGGGTTGGGGTGGCTTATTTCGTGGGCTACTTCCCGCGCATCTCGCGCCACAGCTGGGCGATCGTGCTGCCCATCATGCCGAGCAGAAGGGCGAGGAGAACCGCTAAGATGATTGTATGTACCATTTTTAACACATTTTTCGGCTCGCTCGAACCAATTTAAGACTTGTTAATTTTTCGAGAGGGGGTCGTCAGAAAAAATGCCCCCGTCGAGGATGATACCCACCCTCCGCACCTTTCCACGCGCAAAAATTCAATTTCCAGCCCCCGTGGGGGTTGCCTCGTTCTTGCGCGCTGGAGGTATGCGCCGCCGCTCTGTCTGAGATCGCATGTGCTCCTCGACGAGGGTCTCCTTGCGAAACATCACGCGGCAGGCTTTCGCCTTCCCGATCTTGACGTGGGTGAAGTAGGCCTTCTGCCTGAGCAGGTAGTTTTTCGTCAGTCCTACGATCTTGGCGGCCTCCTCGGCGCTCACCCACGTCCATTGCTCCTCGGGCTTCTCCGCCCGTCGCTTCTTGACGAAGGGCAGCACCTTGGCCAGTACGGCCTCCGCTACGTCCTCCACCAGTCGGCGATATTCAATCCTTGACAGTTCCATCGGCGCCCTCCTTCCTCTTGCGGGTGATCGTCATCCGCAGTTGCTCGTAGTCGCATCGGACCGTGAATCGGCAGTCCAGCACATGTTGCGACCTGTATATGAGCGACGTGGCGTTGATGATGTCCCGGGCCGCAGGCAGCTCGAAGGTCCGAGCCTTGCCGAATGGCAGCGCCCGGAGCTGCTCGCGGGTCATCTTCTCTATTGCTATCGGTTTCATATTCTTTTCTTTTGGGTGTGGGTGAGAGTGGGGCGGACGTTCCGCCCCTGGGGGAATCACGCTAAATTCTCATAGATATAGTCTCTTTCATCCGACGAAAAGCTGTCCTCTGATTCTATTTTTTCAAGATCATCGCCCTGATCCCGATTTCTATCTGTATGTCAGCCAATGCTTCATAGAAAGGCCCTGCTTTCTTTTCTTTGAGGCCCCTCAGACAATCCCCCGCTACGTTTTCGAGACATTGCTTACAGCTTTCTTTTTCTGTCTTTTCACGTTCTAAGACATTCGCCATCGTGCTGAGTAACTCGGGCTGGTTGTTGACGTAGAGTTCGCAGAAGGTTTGCTTGTCCATATCGGGGACTGACATGTAGGCGTGTTCCACCTTTTCATAGTCGGGGTCGCTCATTTGTCGGATCCCCGTCAGCTTTAAAAACTCTTCCTTTGTCATAGCTTTATTTTTTTGATGTTACTTTTTTGTACTGATTTTGTTGCGCGGACGGCGGGAAATGCCTATCTTTGCAAATGGGTAGTCAGTTATATGACCAACCACGGGTGCAAAGATAGGAACTATTGTTCTTACTCGCAAGAGAAATAAGAACTTTATTTCTTGATATAACATTATTTAACGGTTAAAGTGTCTTATTATGGAGGAAAAAGTTCTTAGGTTAAACAAAGGGTTTGAGTACCTTCGTAGTATCGGAATGGTTCATACTCAGGCAGATGTGGCTAAAGCAATGGGAGCATCACGCCCAAATGTGTCCAGCGCACTAAAGGGAGACGGGAAAGTTCTTACAGATAAGTTTCTAAAACGCTTTGCGAACGCATTCGATGTATTGTCGCAGGACTGGCTCCTGACTGGCGAGGGTCCCATGCTGACCTCCGACATGTCCGGCTCGGTCCATCAGCAGAGCTCGGGCGACTACTCCCCAAACGTGAACGGTACAGGCAATGTGGTGGGCGGTGTCGGCGGTGGAGCGGTGGAAGACATGGCCACGGCCCTGCGAAAAGCCCTCGGAACGATAGAGACACAGAGCAGCACCATCAGCACGCTCACGGAGATCGTAAGAGACCTCAGGAAGCAGATAGAGGAACAGACGAAGAAAGGATAGATCATGGCAGCACAGAGAGAAGAAAAAGAACGGCAAAAGGCCAGGCGAGAGAAGATAGGTGGCTATTTCTTGGACCTGTCTAAACTGACATTCGGTTCCACTGTTCTTGCTGGAGTTACCTCGCCTTTCTCAGAATATTCACTTACCAAAGGGATCGTCGCTATGATCGGCGTCGCAGCGACAGTTGTCTTTTACTCTATAGGAAATAAAATATTAAAATAGTAAATATATGTACATTATAGGAATCGTGCTTTTATCAGCACTCGTAATCGGTATAGGTATCCTCCTGTGGTTCCGCACGCCCAATGGCAAGAAGTGGCTCGCCAGCCTCTGACAAAATCAAAGAAAGGGTATAATTATGGCAAAGAAGAAAACGACAAAAGCAACCGATATTCTCGGAGTTTTGAGAGCTAAAAAGGAGCAAGACGGCAAGCTCAGTAAGTTTGGCGAATGGGTTCTGAGCGGTCAGTCCACTGGGTGGGTGCTCGAAGACAAAAACGTTAAGTATGTTTTGAGATGAGGTTCTACCTCGACACTAATATCAAATTTAAGAAAGGGTAAAAATATGGCAAAGAAGAAATTATTTACCACCAACCCCGAGGTGCTTGCACTCCTTGAAAGAATCAAGCAGGACGAGAAAAACGGGACGAGAAGATACAATAAGCTGGGCGAGTGGATGCGCACCAGGGAGTGTGCCCCGTTCACCTTCGACAAAAAGGACATGAAGTATATAATGAGATGAGGTTCTATCTGGACACTAATATCCTTGCGTTCTTGACGGGGCAGGACCGCGGAGACTCAATCGGGGATGATATTCAAATGCTTTTGAACGACTACTCGGTCGATATTCTCGCAAGCGCTGTCTGCTATCAAGAGCTGGTGCATCTGTTTCAGATAGGCAAGCTACGACGTCCGCAGAGGGGACGGCTGGACGGAGGCGCATCCGCTTCTGAGGCTCTCGACGTGCTATCTCAAAACGGGATCACACTCGTGCCTGTCACCTATAAGCACATAGAAGAGCTCGCCCGGCTCCCTCTATTTGACGACCACCGAGACCCTAACGACCGCCTCATAGTGGCCCAAGCCATCAGCGACCGCGTGCCCCTCATCAGCTCTGACAGGAAGTTCGAGAGATACCGCCCCTACGGCCTCGATTTCATGTTTAACGAGCGATAGGTCTGTACATAATCAGTACACTACCGCCACTTCGTGCCCTATGGTTTTGCAAAGTGTTGAAAATAAAGATATTGGCGTTTTAGAAAGCCATCGTTTAAAAGCCCCCTCTTTCCGCAGAAAAAGGAAGGTTTTTGACCTTCCTTTTTTGCGTTTTACAAAGTCCTTGCCTCCTGTATCATCTCTTTCCCTCGATGCTCCAGCAGAATCTACGGTTCAGTACCGCTTTTGGTAGTTGAACGTTTTCTATATGCGCATCATTGCTACAGAAAGTATAGTGACTATCTGGATGAATCTGCGGAAGGCTTTGTTCATATTTTTCCTTCTATTTTGTCTTCAATGTCCGCAGATATTCCTTCTGCTCGGGCGTGATTCTGTAGCTCTCGATCGCCTTCTGTATGGTCTTGTTGTGCGTCCATCGGGCCAGGCGCTTCTGCTCAATGTAGGGGAGGGTTGCGTCCCATTGCTTGGCAAGGGCGGTGGCGAAAAACCAGGCTACCATCATTTTTACGTAATACGCTTCGCTCCTTACAGATGCTGGGATTTCGAGATAGTCATACTTAAAGTCTTTGTCTAAGTAGTGAGACATAAGTGTCTCTATACCAAAGCGACAAGTGAAAACGTGTGATGATTTACTCCAAGTCTTGACCTTCACCAGCAGCTCCTCCTTGTGCTTGGCAAACACCTTCGGAGACATGATGTCACAAACCGCCCAGTTGTCCACGAATGGCAGGAAATGGTCCGTCAGCCGGATGCATTCCTCGTAGTCCTTCACCTCGGAAACGAGGAGCCCGTGAAGCATGTTCTCATCGTAGTATTCATGAGGAAGCTGATGAAGGAACTCCTCGCACTCCTTTTCTTTTATAAATACTTTTGCAAACTTGCGAAGCACGGGCACGCGAATGCCTATGAAGCTCTCGACAGGCACTCCCGGGGTCAGTTTGGCCTGGAAAGCAGCATACTGCTTGTCCTGCATGGCGAACAGTCTTTCTTGAAGGGGTGTCATAGTTTTTATTGTTATTTTAATTTATCATACTCCTCATCGCTCACAGCCTCCAGCCACTCGTTGGAGGTGTTCACGCCAGGTATTTCCTCACCCTTCCATCTCTTCATCCACGTAGTCAACGGCACGGTTTATATAATCGACAAAGGGTTTGGTGGTCTTGAACAGTTCGGCCACACGCTGGGCAAGATGGTCCTCCAGCAGGAAGTCGTCGTCCACTTGGGCGGTCAGGCAGTAGGCCCTCATCCGCATCCAGTCGGCATAGGGCGCGCTGGGGTCGTATTCTCTTGGCACGCGCTTCAATGCTCCTTCCATGTCTGGAACAAACTGCGCGTCGGCTTTTCCCAAGATGCTTGTGCTGAAAGTTTCCCATTCGTCGCTAATGTCTTCACGCAATATCTTGACAGCCCTTTTGTCGTAGCAATAGTTGCCCGAAGCCAGCATGTGGGCATGCGGATACTCCCGACTGTTGCCAGTTCCGATATGGAAATAATATCCTGCATGCATCGACTTCTTGCCCCCTTTTGCCAGGAAGGCGCCGAAATGGGTTTTGTATGGCGACTTGTCCTTGCTGAATCTTGTGTCGCGATAGATGCGATACGTGCAGTCTTTGATTGTCAGCGGGGCTATGTCTTTGTCAAAGCGCCCAATTTCTGTAATGAGGCTTTCGCAGAAAGCGTACCATTTCTTTAATACTTCCTGGTATCGGTCTTTATTTGCGTTAAACCATTCGCGATGGTTGTTGTTGTCCAAATCGCGTAGGAAGTCAAGTATTTCTTTCATGATGTGTGATTTTTCCTTTATTCCATTCTGCCATATTTCATTTCCACGCCCTCCTTGTCATACTGCTTGCGTTTGCCAGTTGGCGGCTCAGTAAGCGTGATGCGCACTACGGCCGTGCGCGACAAGGAACGGGCGACGCCTCGGTCGAAAGCGTCCATGTGTTGTGGAAGAAATCGCTTGCAGACCAGTCGGAGTCCATGAATCTTCTCCGCTTCGTCGGTCACGATTTCGGCCTTGCCGAATGCCAAGGCCGACTGGTATTGCAGGGTGAAACTGCCGTCCTTCGGGCCAACCGTTGGCGCACAACGGGTTACGGCTGAAAGACAGACCTCGGGATGAGCCTTGATGGCCTCCAGCTTCTTGCCTTCCAAGGCACCATGAAAGTACCAGCTCTCACCATCGTCGGAGGCGAGCGACAGAGGCAGACCGTAGGCCTTTCCGTCTTCGTCTATAAAACTCACCGTGATATACGGAGCCTTGCGCATCACTTCCAATGCCCATTGGCTATCCATTGCTCTCGATTCCTTTCTCATTTTCATCGCGTCTTTTTTGTCCTTTGCCCGTTGTGCACGAAAACCTTGATCCTGTCGTTGTCTCCATGTGGGCAGTTGGTACCTGCAAATATACTAATATTTATCAGAAAAGAGATAACATGGAGGCTTTTTGTTTGCCGCACAGATCAGATTTAGCTCTTTGAAAAAACTTCTCAAGCCATTTTCTTGGTGCGCTCGACGAACGGTAATCCTCTTCTGCGTCAGACCTTGCTTCGTTTTTTGGGGTGTTGTTTTGATGAGTGCGAAAGGCCGAAATGGCGAAGTGGAAAAATGAAAACGTAATAATGTAATGTTGTAAGGATGTAAGGTTGTAAGGACGCAAGAACGAATTGTGCACGCCTTATTTGTAGGCAATTTTTACTAATTTCTCTATCGGATCGCGTGCCGATTCCTGATGGTTTCCTGGGCTGAGTATGGCAAATACGCTTCCTTTGAGACCTTGAAGCCCCACATGTTGACGGCGACATGACAGGCTTCGTCTGCCGTAAACAGGTTGTTCTGCTGCTTGTAGATCTCGCCAAGAGGGCATTTTGGAGGCATCCGAGAGACATCCGAGAGACATCCAAGAGGCATCCAAGAGGCATTCGATAGGCATTTTTAGCTTCATTTGACGGCAAAAACTGCAAAAAGACGTGTGAACTGGTGTTTTTCACGATAAAAGCCTTCTTTGTGGAATGGACGGCAAGAGAGACCGGTTTTCGAATAGGAGAGAGTAGTGTATTTATATTTGTCTATCAATAAGGAAGCTATATCTTGTTTTGTAAAATTTCATGACTCTCGCAAAAACGGCTTCCGATGGCTCTAAAAGTGAGTCGGATGGTTGTTTTTACTGCTTTAGCGACTGCCGCAGGGCATGTTTTAGCTTGTCGATGCAGTCAAACGACCCCACAAAGTTGCGCATTTTCTTTGGAATTTCTTCGCTTCCCCCCTGTTTTTTTTGAGGTGGAGGAGAGTAAGCGAGGAAATTTCTTGCTTAGTCGTCGAAAGTGGTAAATGTTATCAGCGAATGGACGGGGAAGAGCTTTCTGTATTGTTGCATTTGTCGTAAGTCTCATATACATAGAGAGTTGCATGGTATTGTTGAAGAGAATAGTTGAAGGGGAAGATCTTCTTTGTAATAACATAATAACATAATAACATAATAACGTTAAGAGTTTGCGATAAGGGCGCTGGGGAGTTCAAAGAATAGTATATATAAATAATATATTATTTATATATACTATTCTTTGGCCCGGAAAACTCCCGCAGTCGATTTTGCTTAATGTTATTATGTTATTATGTTATTATGTTATTACGGCATTGCGAAGACTCGCAATGGTCGCAGCGCGATAGGCAAATAACATAATAACATAATAACATAATAACGTTTAGAGTTTTCCACTTCGTTCTCCATTTTCTCAAATGCGATTTATCTGTAAAGGATATTCATAGCTATAGTTAGTGATTCACATAGCTTTGCTATGTGCCATTTTCTGCAAGATGAAAAAAAGTTGGAAAATATTTGTGTTTTTATTTGGAGGTATGAAATAAAATGCCTAACTTTGCACCCAGATACGAGACTTGCGGAACAAACCCATAGAGGGCCCGCGACGGGCTTTTCTTACGACAGGGGCGAGGGACAAACAAATAGCGGCGCCGGTCCTAAGCTACCATCGGCAAGGTCTCCATTTTGAACACCTTTAAACACCTTAAACGCAATGATCAACTACAGCATCACGGCAAGAGCCGTCAACCCGAATCTCTTCGAGATCAACCAGGCCAAGACGCGTATCAACCA
>ERZ839489.199-NODE-199-length-70891-cov-82.114207_pt1 | contig 70891 bp, 54 predicted proteins | sample MGYA00519938_ERZ839489 | MGnify/ENA primary metagenome ERZ839489 (study PRJEB31850, sample SAMEA3708846) | human gut metagenome | biome: human gut; feature: human-associated habitat; material: faeces | place: China | collected 2014 ...
GGGCGAAGGACCAGGGCGTCAAGTACACCGACCGCGAGCCCGCGGCCATAGCGTCGCTCGAGACTACGTCGAACGCTCAAAGCACGGAGGAAAAGCTGAATGCTTCTGAGGGCGTAGCGGCAGAGACCAGCAGCACGGATATGGTGGCAATGGATTCTGCTTCATCTGATCCAGGCACTGTTGAGGACGAGGGGAATGCATCTGCGGGGGAAGGCAACGCTGAGCAAGAATCTGCTGACTTGCAGGCAGCTGCTAAACAGGGCAGCTGTGGAGAAGCGCTCACCTGGTCTCTTGATGACGATGGAACCTTGACAATCGATGGCGATGGCAAGATGACTGATTATTCCGAGAAGTCATCTGCTCCTTGGGATGGGCTGGCTCAGGACATTGTTTCCATTCACGTCGGCGCGAAGGTCGAGACGATTGGTGCATATGCATTCAGTGGCCTTGAGAAGGTCGAAAGCGTTACTTTCGATGACGAGAGTGAGCTTACCGAAATCAGGGACTTTGCATTCAGTGGATGCAAAGCGCTCAAGACTGTTGAACTTCCCAAGAAGCTCGAGAAGATTGGCCAGGGTGCTTTTGAAAAGTGCGAGAAGCTTGAGCTCGTTAAGCTTCAAGAATCTGTTACTTCTATCGGAGAAGTACTTGTAGAGCAGGATACCGATCAGGCGGCAAACGAGCAGCAGCCTGTAGATGCCTTTGCAGACAGTCTATTGGTGAAGATTGAAGCTCCAGAAGACAGCTACGCGCTTCAATATGCGGAGGAGCACAAGCTCGTCTAGCGCATCAATCGACATGTAGGTACCTAACACGAATGGCGGCTCCTCTTGGAGCCGCCATCCATGTATTTTGCCTTTCTCAAACTACAGCTCGCTTGGAGTCTGTTTTGACCTCAGAATAGACAAGCGCCTACAAAGGTATGACCCATGCTAAGCCGCGGCTGTTTGGGAAGGACGATGGAACCTCTTGATCTCGCCGACGCCATCGTTCGCGTAATGGGGGAGACTAGAAATAGAAGTATGCGAGGCACCGTTGCCTCGGCGGCGTCAACTACTACTCGACAAGCTCCGTCTACGTCCGCCGCTAGATTGCCATCACCCTGGGTATCTTCGATGTTACGGTCCGTGACGCCTCGACTGGGGAGGCTGTCGCCACCTACGAGCGCGAGTGTGCTGAGGCTTCGACCGGCAGCTCCGGCTCGACCCTACAGCCTAGGATGCTGTGCATGAGGTCTGTGGGCTGGAGGGGCTTGAGCGTGATAGCGCTAGCTTGGATTTCGCCAGGCTGACCAACGCGTCCCTAATCGACCAACGCGAATACTCCGGTCTGACCAGCGTGGATTCACCACACGGAGATGACGAGGAGGTGAAGCGTGGGCACAAGTGCGATAACTGTGTAACGGGCGGTGCTTACGCTGCGTAATACTCAGGTGTCTCGGGATATTGCCGGACTCTAACCAGACTGTTCATTTCTTAATGCAGGCACTCAGAACTAGATGATTCTCGGCTCCCCGGACGTTCCTTGAGCGCGCCGCGTGGCCGGCGGCGCACGCCGCCGCCCACTCGTCGGTCATGTACACCGCGCCCCCGTCGCTGTGCAGGACCAGCGGGCGGGTCTCCTTCGGGCGCACGGCGGCGACCAGGTCCCCGAGCGTGCCGAGCGCCAGTCCCGCGTCGGGGTGCAGGGACACCCCCCAGCACACCGGCCAGCCGTCGAAGCAGTCGACGGCCGCGCCGAGGTAGGCCTTGAAGCCGTCTAGCCAGTGCTGCTTGCGCCAATTGCTGCCGTCGTTGTCGATCCGAGGAGTCGCTAGTCCTCTCGTAGGGGGGCGAGAACCTCGCTCTCCAGCCGCCTCACGCTCGGCGGCTCGGGCGAGAGGTCGGCCATCCTCGCATGCTTCCTGACCGTAGGCTCGGAGACCCCGACGTGCCGCGCGATTGATGCGACCGGCTCGCCCGCCCTGGCCCTCCTGCGTATATCCTCTATCTTGTTCACGCCGATCATTTCACCTCTTGCCCTCCTCACGTCGCAGACCGAAGCAACGGCATGCTGGGCCGATTGCGGGATGACCGGCGTGCTCGTGCACGAACCAGCGAGGTTTTCGTGCCCAGACCCGAAACGTTCCGACGCTCAAACCCGCAAACAAGACGCTATCAAACACACTCAGGTAGTACTTGCGGCCGGCCGCGGGTAGCTCGGAGACGTCGGTCATCGCGGCCTCGTGGGCCGCCCTCTCCCCGTCCGTCACGGCACCCTCCCCGCCCTCGCCGGGCAACGGTGCAATCCTGCCCCTCGGGGGGCGCGCCGGCGCAGGAGCGCGGCAGCCTCCCGGCCGCCCAGCCGCGCACGGTGGGCCCGCGGCAACCCACCATCTCGCTCGCCTCGCGGGCGCCCATGCCCTCGGCGAGCCCCTCCAAGGCCAGCCCGGCGTCCTACCTGCTGTACATGCGGACCCCCAGTCCCGGACCTCCTCGGTCCAACTTTTTGTCCGCATCCCCTACCCTCGTCCGAGAGAGCATGGAGAATCCCTTGGCTTAAAAATTGAAGTAGGGATTCTCCATTTGTTAGCCAGTCTGCAAAGAGATTGGCCTCCCTTATTTGTCTGGGGGATTGTCAGAGATTGCGCCGGCTTCCATTGCGCTGACCAAAGCAAAATGGTCGATGAGGGAGGGTATTACCCCATGGCGAGTCACGCTGTACCCTGCGGCATAACTTGCAACGCGAATAGCGCGGTCAAGGTTATCGTCATCAAGAAGAGACGCTACTAATGCACTAACGAATGCATCGCATGCACCAGCGTCGTCTATGGTGGGAAATACGAACGATGGATAGTTTCGCTCGTCTCTTCTCGTGCAGAGAAAGCAGCCGTTGCTCCCACGAGTGACGATGACTGCTATTGGCCCCTGCTCCAGAAGATGTCTGGCCTTTTCGGCAACTGTGCCATTGCCTTTGCATATCCGTCCGAGCTCGTGTTCGTTGGGAACTAGGTAGTCAATAAGCGGCAGAAGATCCTTTGGGAGCTCGTCGCATGAAGAGGGCTTGAGTACCGTGCGGGCGCCTACTTCATGGGCAACTTTGCATGCCTCGACCACAGTGTCTAGGGGTATCTCGGTTTGGACAAGACAGAAGCGAGTTCCTTCGAATGATGAAATTCGGTCTCGGATGTCCTGTGGGGTTAGCAGCGCGTTGGCACCCGCAACAAGTGAGATCATTGTATTGCCGCGTGAGTCGGCAAAGATTAGAGCTTTGCCAGTTTCGGCATCCTCAACACGATGCACCCCGGAGCTTTCGATGCCCCAGCTGTCAAACTCTCGAAAGAGAACATCGGCTTCATAATCAGAGCCAACGTTTCCTAGTACTGCGGTGCGGTATCCCAATTTGGCGATTCCCGCAGCTACATTTGCTGCCTTGCCGCCGGCGTATTGTTGCGTCGCAAGCGTGCTCACGGCTGCTCCCTCATGTGGAAGAGACGGGACGAGCATGTAAGTGTCGGAGTTAAGGCTTCCAACCACAACGACCTTCTCTGCCCTACGAATTGGAGGAGAAGCAACGGTGGCAGTGTTCGTCAGCTCATATTGCGGAGAAAAAATCTCCTTATCGCCCCTGCCCTCAATTTGGGAGATGAGCTTCTTGCATAGGAATACTCCGAAGTCTGAGTTACGGACGATATAAGTTGAGATTTGAATGCCCCACATGACGTCGTTGGCATCTTGGTCCTCATTGTGGAGAGAGACAAGGGATACATCAATGGGAATGTGGTAGTGCAACTTACCCATGAGCTGGGAGAAGCGGATGGCATCACGAAAGTGCGACGAAACCACACCCGTGATCCTGCCATCCGCAATAGCCCGCGCAACCCGCTGATCAACGTCCTCAAAGACAAGATCCCCCATGTAGGGAAGGCCATTGTTTTCAAGGCACGCTCTATACCCTGCAAGGAATTCCTTGGAGCGGCGGCTCTTAGAGAGAAGACATCCAATCCCCGTGTGTCCGCGTGACACAAGCTCGTTGGTCATCTGGTATGCAATTTCGTTGTATGGCTGGACCAAGCTGCCGTTGCCACCATGGACTCCTATGAGCAAAAAGGGAACGCCCGATTTGGCGAGCTTCGTAGTTTGCTGTTGGCTTGTTTCGGCAACAGGCTCCCATATGATGCCTGCACAGCCGCTGGAAAGTATGGTCCTGAGGTTGCGCACCTCTGCCTGAGGGTTTGAGTAGCTATCAAGCACTAGGGGAGTGTAACCTTCGCGTTGAGCAGTGCGAATAATACCGTCGAGCATTGAGTCGTAAGAAACAGGCTCTCGCAATATCACAGCAAGAGTTCTCTTGGCGCTCTGCCTGGAGATGATCGACGAGTAGGGAACGTAGTGGTATTTCTCTACTATCGCATTGACTTTTTCTCGGGTCTCTTTGCTGATGCTCGAGTCCTTGTGATTGACAATTTTAGAAACGGTTGCAGGCGAAACTCCAGCAAGCCGAGCAATCTCTTTGATATCCACTGTCCGGCCACCTTTCAGGACGTGCATTACCGTATTCAGACACAGATGTAACGGCTCTCCGACGAATAGGTACCACTGGCGGGATGGTGCGAGGGCCTCTTACTGGCGCAATATTAACATCACCTCAACGCATGGGAAATCATTTTACGAAATTATTTTCCTAATCCGTTGTGGAAGGAGTCAACCATGAGAGCATGGGAATACGAGCGCCATACCCGCGACATCCAAATTCCGTGCCAGTTGCCTAGTGATGACGAAGCCCTTTGGGAAAACCAAGCGGATAATGTGGATAAGCCTCTAAATGATGCGGTCAAGATTTATTGGGGCTCCGAGACCCCTGGCTCTCTTGCTCGCGAGGTGCTTGCGGTGGCGGCTATCCAAGCGACTGAAAACCAGGGAAGAATTGTTCCCAATGCCGAGAAGCTCCTCATGGATGGCTTTACTGCAATGTCAAGCGATGACATAGTAGAAGTTCATCGAGCAACCCATGCGCTCTTTGAAGCCTGCCGCAATGCCGAAGTTGACGAAAGCTCAGATTATTGGAGCTACAAGCTGTACGAAAGCTACGAGGAGTATGCCTCCGCAGTCAGCTTTCCAGATGCCGTCCCGATTGATATGGGTGACGACCTCTTCAATCGTGTTCATGCCGGATGGATGGCTCAGGTAATTGGCGGGGCATACGGCACTTGTCTCGAAGGCTATACCACCGATGGGATCATGAAAGCGTATGGGCTGGTAGACAAGTACGTTCGCAAGCCCAACACGTATAACGATGACGTGACCTTTGAGCTTGCGCTTCTCGTTGCCTATGAGAACAACGGGGAAAATACCACCAATCACGATATCGCATACGAGTGGATGAGTCGCATCGGCTTTGGTTGGTCTGCCGAGGACATGGCTCTTAGGAACTTGCGGTGTGGCATCATGCCGCCAGAGAGCGGAAGATTCAACAATCCCTTCTGCGAATGGATTGGTGCCCAGATGAGGGGTGTCATCTGCGGTCAGATCTGGCCAGGCAACCCAAGAAAGGCGGCGGAGGCAGCGTTCCATGACGCCGAAATCTCGCATTGGCACAACGGAATTCTTGGCGAGGTCTTCAACGCGGTGCTCTGTTCCATGGCGTTCTACGAGTCAGACATGCGTATCCTCGTGCGGAAGGCTATCGAGCTCATTCCTGCCGACAGCCAGTACAGAAGTGTGCTGGATTTTGCCCTCGAACAGTGTGAGATGCATGACAACTGGCTCGACGCCTGGCGTCCTTGCGAGAAGAAGCTAGAACGCTACAACTGGGTCCACGCCTATCCCAATGCGGCAATCGAGATTATTGCTCTTTGGTTTGGTGGGGATGACTTCACTCTCACGCTCGAGATTTGCGGAGGCTGCGGGCAGGACGTCGACTGTGTGGCTGCTCAGGTAATGACCGTATGGGCTACTGCACGCGGCTACGAGGCAATTCCCGAGCGCTGGATTGAGCCGTTGGGGGATCGTCTCGATACCTATATGCGCGGTATGAAGGTCTTGAGCGTACGTCAGGTCTCACAGCGAACTTGTGATGTGGCAAGACGGCTTTGTTGCTCTTCTCGATAACTCTTTTGGCTATGACCCGGCTTGCGAGCCGGGCGGATATCGCAATGAAAAAGGGAGAGAGGATGGCTAGGATGAGCGGAAACATGAATAGGCGTCAGTTTCTCGCAACGAGCGGAATAGCGCTTGCGGGCCTTGGACTTAGCGCCTGCGGAGGAAGTTCAACCAGTGACAGCGGCTCTTCTAATTCCGGATCTGCCAGCGGCAAGAAGCGCATTGTCTACATCATCAATGGCACTCTCGGTGATAAGTCGTTCTTTGATTCTGGGCACGAGGGCATGGAAAAGATTGCCGATCAGTATGGTGACCAATACGAGACTGATACTCGAGAGATGGGCTATGACACCTCGGTCTGGGAATCAACTGCGCTCGACATTGCATCAGAGGGCTGGGACATCATGATCATGGGTACCTTCGACATGGTCGAGTATGCGGACGAGATTGCCACCCAGTATCCCGATACCAAGATTTGGTTCTTCGACGAATCCTGGGATTTCAATACCTATCCCCATGACAACATCTATGGCATGCTCTTCGCCCAGAACCAAGGCTCTTATCTTGTTGGCATGGCGGCCGCATACGCCACAAAGACCAAGAAGGTTGCCTTCATGGGCGGCATGCAGAATAAAGTTCTGCAAGACTTCTTTGTTGGATATAAGCAGGGCGTTGCAGCGGTCGATCCCTCCATCGAGGTTGTCGACGATTGGACTCAGAGCTTTAGCGACTCCACGATTGGCCACGACCATGCGCGTGCTCTCTATCAGCAGGGATACGACATCGTCTTTTCCTGCTGCAGCAGCTGCGGCTTGGGTGCCTTTGATGCTGCGGTCGAGATGGGCGATGGGTACTACGTCATCGGTGTTGACGGAAACCAGGGCGAGTATTGGGCGTCCCAGGGCGACACTGATAAGGCGGCGCATACGTTGACGTCCATGCAGAAGAACGTAAACAACACTTTCCTTGATGCAGCTGGCGAGGAACTCAAGGGAACGCTGCCATATGGCACCGTTGTAACGTATGGCTTGGATAAGGGTGGCGTTAGCTACTCAATTACCGATACCACCAAAGAAGTTCTCACCGATGATCAGCTGGCGGCTATCGATCAGGCGCAGCAGGACATCATCAACGGCAAGATTACTGTCGATACTACTTTCTAGTTTGACTCGTCGCCCCATCCTCGCTGGCACTTACGGTTGGGATGGGGTGGCAGCTTTTGGATGCCAATGCCAAACGGAGGAGGCGGACCACATTGTCTGATGATGACTTCCTCAGGCTGGAACACATTACCAAGGTGTACGACAACGGAATCATGGCTAACGATGATGTGAACTTCTCGACTCGGAAGGGCGAGATTCATGCCATTTGCGGGGAGAACGGTGCTGGAAAATCCACGCTTATGAAGCAGCTCTATGGTGTCGAGCAGCCTAACGAGGGACGCATCATCATCAAGGGGCAAGAGGTGAAGCTCACTTCTCCGCAGGTGGCGATTGCCAATGGCATCGGCATGGTTTTTCAGCACTTCATGCTGGTCCCCTCTCTCAGTGTCGCAGAGAACATCACGCTTGGTATCGAACCCACAACAGGACTGAAGTTTGACGCGAAGAAGGCTGCTGAGATTACCGAAAACGTCAGCGATAAATATGGTTTCGACATTGACCCCGCAGCCAAGATTTGCGATCTTACCGTTGGCGTGAAGCAGAAGGTTGAGATTCTGAAGGCGCTCGTCAGGGGTGCAGAGATACTCATCTTGGACGAACCGACGGCGGTTCTCACGCCACAGGAGACGGCAGAGCTTTTTGTCCAGCTAAGGGCACTTCGCGAGGCCGGCCACACAATCATCTTCATCTCGCACAAGCTTGGTGAAGTTAAATCTCTTTGCGATCGAGTAACCGTAATACGTCGGGGCCATACGATTGGGACCTATGACGTGAAGGACGTGAGCGAATCAGATATTTCTCGACTTATGGTCGGCGTGAACGTGGAGTCCAAGGTGCCCAAAGAGAAGTCTTCCCCTGGTCCTGCTTATCTCGTTGCGAAGGACCTCGAGCTCTTTGACATTAACGGCAAGAGGGTCGTGAACGACGTCTCCTTTACCGTCCGTTCAGGCGAGATTGTGGGAATAGCGGGGGTGGAGGGGAACGGACAGGAGCCTCTCGTAAACGCCATCACTGGTTTTGCGAGTGGAGGATCGGGCACGCTCTCCATGGACGGCATGGATATCCGCAGCATGAGCATTCACGAGCTGCGCGAGCGCGGTCTGGCATACATCCCCGAAGACCGCATGAGCACGGGAGCGGCTGGTACCCTCTCTATTTGTGAAAACATGATTGCAGACAAGGTCGACTGGAAGAAATACAACAATGGCTTCCTTCTCGACCAGTCCGCCATCAAGGAGGACACGGACAAGTGGATTAAGGACTATGACGTCCTTTGCGATGGCGGCAACCAGAAGGTAGGGATGCTCTCCGGTGGCAATATCCAGAAGGTCCTTGTCGCCCGCGAGCTAACCGGACTCGCCAAACTCATCGTGTGCGATCAACCTACGCGCGGAATTGACGTGGGGGCTACGGACTCCATTCGCCGCAGGCTTGTGAAGATGCGGGATTCTGGTAGTGCGATTCTTCTCATTAGCGCGGACCTAGGCGAGATATTGAATCTCTCTGACCGCCTAATCGTGCTCTTCGAGGGGGAGATAGTCGCGTACTTCCCCGACGTGAGCAAGGTAACGGAAGAGGAACTCGGTTACTACATGCTTGGGGTTAAGAGGATGTCGGCAGGGCAGATAGAAGGTGCTTACAGTGTCCAATAATACAAGCAGAGGCATTGCCGAGCGACTTCGTAACATAAGCGTTCAGACTCGCCACGAGATTCTTCGCATGGCAGTGGCTATTGCCATCGGGCTGGGAATAGCCGTTGTGCTCATCGTCCTCACGGCAAAGGATCCCGCAAGCGCGCTCACGTACTTCATCGGCGCTCCTTTCATGAGTCTCTCCTACTTTTCGCATATGATTGAGGTCATCATCCCGCTTCTCATGAGCGGCGCCGCGGTGTGCATCATGTTCTCCGCCAACCAGTTCAACCTGGGTCTCGAAGGAACCATCTACCTTGGCGGGCTTGTCGCAGCGCTCTCGGGCATCTATCTCGTACCTGATCTGCCGGTGCTTGGCCCAATCTTCTCGATTCTCCTAGGTGGGCTTGTGGGCTTCTTCATTATCGCGATTCCCGCGCTCCTGCAATACAAGTTCAAGGCAAACATCGTCGTTTCAACGCTGATGATGAACTATCTCTGCCTCTACGTGGGCCTATACTTCCTGTTTGACGTGTTTAAGGATCCCGCCTCAAGCCAACATACGTATCCAATAGGAAGCGAAGCGGGGCTCGCCACCCTCATCCCCGGGACAAAGATCCACGCGGGACTCTTCCTGGCAATTGCCGTTGTCATCTTTGCGTACGTCCTTCTGTATAAGACCAAGCTAGGACTCTCCATAAGGACTGTCGGGCAGAATCCAAAATTTGCCAAGTATGTTGGGCTCAGCGTTTCCGGACTCGCGCTCGTCTCGCAGTTCATCGGTGGTGTCATTGGAGGAATGACTGGTGCTGTGCAGATGCTTGGACTCTACCAGCGTTTCGAGTGGACGTCGCTTACCGGTTATGGCTGGGATGGTGTCACTATGGCAATCTTTGCCCACAACAACCCGAAGTACCTGCCCTTTGCAGCAATCTTCCTGGCGTACTTCAGGACTGGAGCGTGGGTGATGTCTTTCAAGGCGGGAGTGCAGATCGACTTGGTCTCAGTCTTCGAGGGCGTGATGGTGCTCTTCATCATGGCTGAGAAATTCCTGTCTGGCACGTATCGAAAGATGATTTTTGCGGATGCTGACCGCAAGCGCAAAGAGCGCAATGCCGCAAAGGGAGGCGAGGCCGCATGAGTGACTTTGCTGCGACTTTAGGGGGGATTTTTTCTAACCCCAACTTCTACTTTACGGTGCTGAGCACAACAGTCCCCATCCTGCTGGCAACTTTAGGGTGCGCGATTGCTGAAAATGCAGGAAGCACGAACATGGCTGAGGAAGGAATCATGATCCTTGCCGCATTCTTCGGGGTGATTGGCTCAGCCTATACTGGAAGCGTCTGGGTGGGCTTGCTGGTCGCCATCGTGGTGGGTGCCGTCATGGGTCTCATGATTGCCTACTTCGCACTCTATCTCAAAGTGGACATTATTCTCGTCGGCATTGCTGTCAACCTCATTGGCTCTGGCCTCTCCGCATTCCTCATGTATGTGATTACTGGTGATCGCTCTGCGACAACGTCGCTGCATAGTGGGACGCTTCCTACGATCTCCATCCCGGGAATCTCTGACATTCCCTTCATTGGAACAATCATCTCCAACCAGAGCATTCTCGCATGGATAGCCTACCTGGCAATTCCGGTGATGTCGTTCCTGCTCTACAAGACAAAGCTTGGCCTGCGTATTCGCAGTGTCGGCGAGAACTCGGATGCCGCATCCTCCGTTGGCGTGAGCGTAAATAGGACCAAGATGGCAGCTCTTGTGATTTCTGGTGTTCTCGGAGGGCTTGCCGGCGCATATCTCTCCATGTCATATTTGCCGTATTTCTCAAAGGGCATGTCTGGCGGTCGAGGTTATATTGCCTTGGCGGCAACGGCGATGGCAAATAACACGCCAGTGGGCTCGTTTGGAACGTCGCTCCTCTTTGGGTTCTTCTACGCACTTTCTACGTATTCAAGCACGTTGGGCATTCCGGACCAGTTGGTCACGACTCTGCCATACGTTGCGACGCTTGTGGGACTCGTGGTATTCGCCATTAACGTGCAGCGCAAAGACCGCAAGATGCTTCACGAGTCGGGCAGGGGTCATGACTCGGACGTGCAGCAGGTAGCTGATGCTCCAGAGGTGTAGTGCGATTTAGAGCAGGAACGTCCTTAGCTGGATATCTATTCGGAAGGAACTCTGCCATGTCAAAGAAGAAGGTCATTCTGGATTGCGATCCTGGGCACGATGACGCATTTGCAATCATGCTCTCGGTGCAGAATCTCGATGTTCTCGGGATTACATGCGTAGGTGGCAATACTCCATTGCCGAACGTTACGCGGAACGCTCTTACAGTTCTTGAAGCTATTAGGCACGCTGACGAAGTTCCCGTCTTTTCCGGGTGCAGCCATCCAATGGTTGCCGATCTTGTAACAGCCCCCATGTTTCATGGTAAGAGTGGCCTGGATGGACACCACCGACCTGAGCCAGTGCATCAAGCGCAGAAAAAGCATGCGGTCGATTTCATCGCAGAGACCGTAATGACGACTGATGACGTTACGATTTTGGCGACTGGACCGCTTACGAACGTTGCAGAGGCCCTTAACCGTGAGCCACGGATGGTCGAGAGAGTCAGAGAGATTTGCATCATGGGTGGGTCAGTTACATTTGGAAACTGGACCCCTGCTGCGGAATTCAACATCTTCGTGGATCCGGAGGCTGCTGCGCGCGTGTTTAACAGCGGGATTCACGTCAAGATGTGCGGACTCAATCTGACTCGCCAGTCTGGCTTTACCGATGAAACCGTGAGACGGTTCCGCGGGATGGGGACTGAGGTAGGCGAGTTTGCTGCAGATTTGACTGAGTTCTTCATGCAGGCTGGAAGAAAAATCGATGATCCAACGGTTGCGTGTATGCATGATGCTTGCGCTGCCGCGTGGGTGATAGACCCCTCGCTTATTACGAGCGCCCCCATGCACATAGACGTAGAGCTCTCTGGTAGGTTTACTAGAGGGATGACGGTTTGCGACTACCGGCATCTATGTGGCCCGAATCCCATCTACGACGTAGCCAGAGAGCCACAGACCGGTTTCAAGGGTGCAGAGCCAAATGCCGAGGCGGCACTTGAACTTGACTACGATAGGTACATGCAGCTAATTTACAGCACGCTGCGTAGCTATGGCTAATCCACGTTGCTCTGAACAAACTAACCCATCTCACAAAGCGGGGCTCTGAAACATGAGAATCCTCAACTTTGGTTCACTGAACATCGACTATGTGTATGACGTCGATCACTTTGTGCGAGCGGGGGAGACCCTGGCCTCTCGTGCGCTTCATCGGTATCCCGGTGGCAAGGGCCTCAATCAGTCAATAGCCCTTGCGAGGGCGGGAGTCTCTGTCACCCATGCGGGGAAGGTGGGGCCAGACGGAGAATTCCTCGTCGGTCTGCTCGCGAAAAACGGGGTCGATACGAGTCTTATTGCCATAAGCGATGACGAGCGTACTGGCAACGCGATTATCCAGCGCGATCCCGCCGGCAACAACTGCATTCTTTTATATGGTGGTACCAACAAGACAATCGATGACGAATTGAGCGAGAGCATTTTTTCCCGTGCTGGAAAGTGTGAATGGCTTCTTCTGCAAAATGAGATAAGTAATCTTGAGCATATCGTTGCTCTTGGCAAGCAGTACGGAATGCGGATTGCCCTGAATCCATCGCCGGCAGGCGGAATCCAAGATGCTCTCAATTTAGATTTGATCGATTTCCTAATTCTCAATGAAACCGAAGCATCTGTCTTTACCGGACTGCCTGTGAACGCTAGCCAAAAGGATTTGGCGTGGGGACTCATCGAAAAGTTTCCTAAGACGAAAATCATACTAACATTGGGTACGCAAGGTTCTGTGTATTTGGAGGCCGGCACTGAGCCAGTGTTTCAGAAAGCATATTCAGTGGATGCCGTTGATACTACGGCTGCTGGAGACACATATACTGGCTTTTTGCTGGCTGGTATTATTGCTGGGGATGGGGTTCGGACATCGATGATGCGTGCCGCTGCCGCTTCGGCAATTGCGGTTACGCGTCCTGGAGCAGCGGTTTCGATTCCAAAGAAGAGTGAGGTAGAGGAATTTCTTCAGTCTGGGAATTGAGAGCCACCTCACGCCCGTCTCACGCTATTGCTGCGTGTAGGCAAGGAGTTAAATGCTAAATTGTCTCGGAGTATTGCGGATAGCAATACTCCGAGACAAGATGCGACGAGGGAAAGCCCAAGCGACGAAAGTCGTTCCGCTTTTTGACCCCTATGAATAGGTTTTCTCCAGCTTACTCGATGCAAGGATGTCAGTCGTAGTAGTGAACTTGTCTCGCTGACTTCAAATTGCTACAACTGCCTGTCCTCCCCAACTTTCTTGTTGAGAAGCTTCGTTCTCTCGACCGTATCTTCCCAGCCTGTGATGAGGAACAGGTAGAGAAGTTCAACAACATAGTTTAGAGAATTCTGCGAGAAGCGAATCCCTTCGGAAAACATTGCATCGCGTGAGACGGCACGAAGAACAATGTCAGCCCTCAATGCTAGCGAAGACTCTGGGTTGTTCGTGAGCAACACGATGGGAGTTCCGGCGTCCTCTGCGTTATCTGCAATCACGGAAAGCCGTCTAGACCTGCCTGACGTAGACATCATTAGTACCAGATCGCTTCCCTTAAGATTTAGCGAAGCAGAAATAGCGCTTTCCGCAGTAGGCGGGCACCGTGCGCGAATTCCTGCCTGGCAAAACTTGAAGGAAGCATTTTCTGCGATAGTAATAGAGTTTCCCACTGCGCAAATAAAAACGTTACTGGCTTCCCGCATCTGCTGTACTACATTTTTGAATTCCGCGGCATTTAGCTGCTCGGTAGTTTCCGTGAGCTCGGCTATCCTTTCCTGAAGGATGAACCCAAATGAACCGGGGACATCATCAAGACTTACTTTGTCACCTCCGAATTGCTTTGGATCGGTATTCCCAACGGTTATTGCCATTGCGAACCTGAAATCGGAGTAGCTTCCGTATCCTAGAGTTCTGGCAAATCTGGATACCGATGCCGGCGAGGTTTCTGTGGCATCAGCAAGCTCCCGAACAGTCATCCCGGTTACCGCGTTGCCGTTCGTTATGATGTAATCAGCAGTGCGTCGTTCTGAGGTTGAAAAAGTCCCCAGCTGAGCTGACAGCTGCGCTATGACATCTGAACGCTGACTCTTCTGACCCATTTGTCACCAACCTGAAACCGACTGCCTTTCTCATTATTTTGATACCAGTGGGACCCCGGACGTTCCTCTGGACCACCGCTACGCCGCGTAGCCCAGCGCCGCGCGGTGCTCCCTCAGCGTCCTCCATCCTAGCGCCTTCTTCGGCTTGCCTCCCCCGTGCCACTCGATGTAGGCGCCCAGCCTCTCGCGGAAATCCGCGAACGTCACGCCCCTCCAGTCGGTCCCGTGGAAGAAGTCGCTCTTGAGGGTGCCGAAGAACCCCTCGCGCCTCGCGTTGTCCGGGCTCCTGGCCTTGCGCGACATCGAGCGCGCCGCGTGGCCGGCGGCGCACGCCGCCGCCCACTCGTCGGTCATGTTGGAAAGACGGCGCCCTTAGCCGTTCATGAGTTAGGGTTTCTGTCCCTGAGGGCGGTAGCTTAGTCGCGTTGCCCGGGAGATTGGGCGGGCCGAACCGGCAGTCTCGCGTGGAATCGCGAGGAAAAGTTGGATGGCATCCGCATTACCCGCACGCGTCTACAGGGCCTCGAGCAGGCGCTTCTGCACCCCCGCTTATTCACAACGTGATGTCCAACTACAAGGCGTGCGCACTTGACGCATCCCATGGGTCGCCATGCGCTATGTCGTAGGGGACTACTCACTTGGAGCAGAGGGAAGGCTGTATTGTTTTCAGAATTGGTAAATACTCATGAAGGGAACTTGCAATGTCTGAAGAAGAGATAGCCAGCGACACTCAGGACTCGAGCAAAAAGAAGCCGAGCGGCAAAACAATTGCCATCATTGTCATAGCTGTGGTGGCGATCGTTGCGGCGGGGGCGTACTGGTTTGTGAACTACAAGGTTCCTCACGACAACGCAGTAGCTGCATTCAATGCTGCGGCGGATGGCCTCAATGAGCGAAACGGTGAGCTTGACTCGGCCATCTCTGATCTTCAAGATTTGATGGACTCCGGGGATGCTCCTCTCGATCAATCAACCATAGAAGCCGCAAGCGTTGCCATTGGCACAGCACAGGGGGCCAAGCAATCTGTCCCAGAAATGCCAGGGGATACCGACGCAATCAATGCCGAAGCTACTGCAATGGAGAGCATGGGGGAGTATTCCGCCCAGCTTGACGACCTCAACGCTGCAAAGGCCAATCTACAGAGCAGCATTTCGCAGATGAAGCAGGTCACTAACCCATCTGAGCAGTTCGTGATTCAGCGTATCAGCGGGCTTGCAAACATTACGGGCGTCGAGGCCGTGACAGAAGACAACGATCCCATTGGAAACCTCGGTAAAGCCGGCGGCTATACGGCTTGCGTCTACTTTGCTTCTGATCTGGTGGATCAGTCCGAGGTTTATATCTCCGACGGATACAGCGGCATTGTTGGCGCTGGCACAGATGGTGGCGGAGCGGTCGAGGTCTACGCGAACGTAGACGATGCAAACAAGCGCAACGATTACCTGGCTGTATTTGATGGCACCATTCTCTCCTCGGGTTCTCATGATGTCGTAGGAACCTGCGTGGTGAGAACTTCTCATCTCTTGACTGCCTCCCAGCAGAAGGCGCTTGAGGGAGAAATTGCTGACAGCCTGACAAAGCTCGAGTAGCAACGAGCAGTTGCTCAGCTGGCAATATATGCCTGCTGCGAAAAACGGACTCTGCTTTGCGAGGGAGTGCCTCTCACAGCTCTATCCCATCAATACGCATACGGGCTGAAGTCGCTCAGGAGCGCCTGGCCGCTCTGCTCGTCAGTGGGCAGGACCAGCTTCCCGTCCATGCCGCTTGTCACGAGCACGTGGTTGTCGAAGGACCTTCCGTCGGTGCCGTGGAGGGAAACGGCAAAGTTGGGGTTGAACTCGCCCGCGCTCGCCTGGATTAGCACGGGCTCGCCGGTATCGGACGCATAGATGGTGTCGCCGGCCTCCTCGGACCACTGGCCATCGTCAGTCGTGGAGTAGAGCCACTGGCACACGCTCACCGAGTCGCCGGCGTGGGCCGGCACGATGCAATAGATGTCGCTTCCCTCGGTGACGGCCTTTGCCGTGACGTTTGCCATGAAGGGGTACTTGGTGAGCAGGGGAGTTCCGTCCTGGTAGGAGAGGGTGGAGAGCCACGACGAGAAGCCGCCGGACGTGATGTCCCCGTCGTACATGCCCAGGTACCACACGGCGCCCATGGTGCCATCGGACGCGATCTCTTCTCGGACAGACGCGAGGTCGGCCGACTCTTCTGGCTGAGCGGGCTGGGCGGGCGTCTCGGTTGACGAGGTTGTATCGGTGGACGGGGCATCCTGCGTTGCGGTGGCCTCGGACTGCGTCTGCTCTGGCTGGGAAGTTGGGGAGGTGGCGGTGCTTTTCCCCGCGCAGCCCGCGATGAGCGCGCCAGTGATGAGGACGGGCAGAACTGCTGCAAGGCGCTTTCTCATGACGCTCTCCCTGTGTCGGGCAGAGGGACGGGACTGCGCGCGCGTGGGACGCACGGCGCCCCGTTCCCTCCGGTATGGCATTTGGGTTCCTGACCAGAGATTGCATCGTTAGGGCGCGTTTCGTCAAGGGGCTTTCCGGGGGCGGGGGGTGGCGAGGGGGCGGCAACGACCCGGGTTGACTTTCTATGGGGACGAGCTTGTGCGCGCTCTGGCCCCTCTCTGGCAGGTATTTGCGGCTGGGCTACGGTCTTTCGGGGGTACCCCAAGTACAAAATGGTTCTATGTTTGTTGAACCTCAGGTCAGGGAATTGCTCCTGTGGCTGTGTCACATAAGGGATTGAACGGAAACTGCTGCCAACCGGAAGCCTGTCTTGGAGAACCGCCCGCTGAAGGCTTCTCGACGGCGTTGCCACCAATAATCAATGACGTTACCCATCGAAACCGTTGTTACGCCATCGACACGCCCTCCCTTTGGTCTGCGTATACTATCTTGAAAGTAATCTACGAAAGTCCATCTAATGCTTTGCGCTTGTGTAGGGGTGTTGTCATGAAGTTGCCCAGATTTGCCCGCCGCCTGTTGCTCTGGGCACTCGATGTTGCCTGTGTGATGGCATCCCTCTACATTTCCCTCACCATGCGCTTTGGCCAGATTGGCCTCAGTGGGGCCGAGTCCCGCGTGGGTGACTACATCGTCCTCACCCTGCTGCTTCTGGTCACCTTCCTCAACTTTGCCGTGCACCGCAACCGCGGCTTCATGAAGCGCACGGGCTCCCAGGAGTTCGGAGTCGTGCTCAGCTACAACGTCTGGCTACTCGTAGGCATTGCGGTGCTGGTTGTGGCGCTGCACGTGCAGCCGAGCCCCTCTCGCCTAATGCTTCTCTACTTTGCCATCGTCAACGTGATCATCATGTCGGTCATGCGCGCCATCGCCAAGGCCGCCGCCCGAGCGCTTCTGGCGGGGGAGCGCCTTGGCGCCTCCATCGTGATGGTGGTCGAGCATGGCTAGCGCGAGCGCATCGAGCACGTCTTTGACACCGGCGCAACGTACTCAATTGCCGGCTGGCTTGAGCTTGCTGACGGTCGCGTTTCCGGTACCGTTGCCGATAAGGACGTGACCTCGGAAATCGAGGCCCTCCCAGATGCCTTGGGCGACACCCGCGTGGACGACGTCTTTGTCTTTGCCCCCACTGCGCCAGAGCAGGAGACCTCTGCCCTCCTGGATGCGGCGGAGCGCATGGGGTCCAACTGCCACGTTGCTCTCGCCCTTCCGGACCCGAGCCTCCAGGGCGCTCGCCTAGACCTCTTTGGCGGCTTCCCAACCGTGAGCTATTCCGGCCGTGGCAGTAGGATTTACCTGGTCTTCCTCAAGCGCCTCATCGACATTGTCGTGAGCCTTCTCGTCATTGTCGTCGCGTTCATCCCCGGCGTTATTCTCGCCATCGTAATCGCACTGCAGAGCAAGGGCGCGCCGTTCTACTCGCAGGAGCGCCTGGGCCTTGGCGGCAAGCACTTCAAGCTGCTCAAGTTCCGCTCCATGGTTGCGGACGCTAACGACGTCGAGAAGTACTTCACGCCCGAGCAGCTGCGCGAGTGGCAGACCGAGCGCAAGTTGGACAACGACCCCCGTGTGACCGGCATTGGCCGCTTCCTGCGCAAGACCTCGCTTGATGAGTTCCCGCAGTTCATCAACGTTTTTAAGGGTGACATGTCCATCGTGGGGCCGCGCCCCATTGTAGACGAGGAGATCTCGCATTACGGGGACCGCGCCAGCGAGTTCCTAAGCTGCAAGCCCGGCATCACGGGCTGGTGGCAGGTCGAGGCGAGAAACGACGCCGACTACGCGTCTGGCAGGCGCCAGGCGCTGGAGCTCTACTACGTGCGCCACGCATCCGCGACGCTGGACTGGAACATCTTCAAGCGCACATTTGGCGCTGTCTTCCACGGCACCGGCAAGTAGGGAATGAGACAAAGGGAGTTTCCCTTTGTCTCATTCACAAATAGGCTATTTATATAAATAAGAAGGCAAGCATAGGTTTCTAATTTATACTTTTGGCTCAATCTAATAAATTAGAGGTGAGCTATGGCCTACAAATCGTTGAAAAAGCTCTTCTACATGGATTCCTCCAGCGAGAGGTTTGCTAACAACAAGCGCCTTGCCGCCGAGAGGCTCAATGCCGAGTCTACGTTTCGCACGGGGAATGATCACCGGGGAAGGTGAGCTCTTTCTTGCCGTTCCGCATGAGCTTTCTGTTCTAAGCGAGCAGGCCCTTCGCAAGGAACGGGTTTTACAGACCCTCCAGGCCTCTATTCCCAGGGTTGCCCGCGGGGCGCTTGTGCGCAGCCTGGTTATCGATGAGGTTGTTGGCACCAACAGTCTCGAGGGAATTCACAGCACGCGGGGGCAGATCAGCGAGCTTCTGGAGACGGTCCCGCCAACCAGCAACGAAAGCGACAAGCGATTTCGTGAGCTTGCAATGCTTTACCTGGGTCTTTCCAGCGGCCAATCGGCCTCTCCAAAGTCACTCCAGGATATCCGCGCCATCTACGACCAGGTTATGGCAGGGGAGGAGCTAGGGCCAAACGCGCCAGACGGCAAGCTCTTCAGGCAAAACGGCGTCGAAGTGATAGGGGATGGCGGGAAAACCCTCCATGAGGGAGTGCAGACGGAGGCAGAGATTAGTAGTGGCCTTGGCATCATGCTCGCGCTTGTCTCGTCGCCTAACGTTCCGGAGCTGTACTCGGCGCTCATGTCGCACTACATCTTCGAGTACATCCACCCCTTCTATGATGGCAACGGGCGCACGGGTCGCTATCTGCTGGCGCTATACCTGAGCGGGCCTCTCTCCACGCTCACCGCCCTCTCGCTCTCCCGAGAGATCGCAGAGAACCGGGGCCCTTACTACAGGACATTCCAGGAGACGGAGCATCACATGAACCATGGTGAGCTCACGCCGTTCGTGCTGCAGATGCTTCAGTATGTCTCCGCCGCGCAGGACCGGGTGATAGGTGATCTTTCTGACAAGAGCCACCTGTTGGAGAGGGGCGAAACAGCGCTGACGGCTGCCCAGAAGACCCTGGGCCTTTCCAAGGGCGAGCGCAACCTGCTGTTCTTCCTTGTCCAACACGACCTCTTTGCGGCGTTCCCGGATGTACGTTTGGACGACGTCGATGGATACATGGGCATGGGGCGTCAGTCCGTGCGTAAGTACTTTGGTCGTCTGGTTGAGAGGGGCCTTGCCAGCCAGGTTGGCGGTCGTCCCCTGCGGTTCGAGCTGAGCGCTGCTGGTCGCGCTCTGCTGGAAGGGGAATGAGACAAAGGGACTGTCCCTTTGTCTCATTCCAGCTCGCGGGTGCCGGTCCAGAGCTGCCAGTACTCGCCGCGCTGCGCGAGCAGCTCCTCGTGCGTGCCACGCTCCACGATGCGCCCATGCTCAAGCACCATGATTGCGTTGGCGTTGCGCACGGTGGAGAGCCGGTGCGCAATCACAAAGACCGTGCGGCCGCGCATGAGGGCGTCCATCCCTCGTGCGATAAGCGCCTCGGTTCGGGTGTCCACGCTCGAGGTGGCCTCGTCTAGGATGAGCACCGGCGGGTCGCTCACGGCCGCGCGGGCAATGGCGATGAGCTGCCGCTGCCCCTGGCTGAGGTTCGCCCCGTCGGCCGTGACCAGCGTGTCGTAGCCATGCGGCAGGCGCGATATGAACGAGTCCGCGTTGGCCACGCGCGCGGCGTGGCGTACCTCCTCGTCGGTGGCGTCGAGCTTGCCAAAGCGGATGTTGTCGGCAATGCTCCCGCGGAAGAGGTGCGTGTCTTGCAGCACGATGCCCAGAGACGAGCGAAGCGACGCCTTCTTGATGTCGCGCACGTCGATGCCGTCGTAGGTTATCTTGCCCGAGCGCACGTCGTAGAAGCGATTGATGAGATTCGTGATGGTGGTCTTGCCTGCGCCGGTGGAGCCTACAAAGGCGATCTTCTGCCCCGGCTTGGCAAAGAGCGAGAGGTTCGCAAGCACCGTCTGGCCCTCGTCGTAGCCAAAGGTGACGTCCTCAAAGCGCACGTCACCGGCGAGAGGAACCGTGGTGCCGTCCTCGCGGCGCCACTGCCAGCCCGCGGCGCCGGCCGCCATGCGGCGGGTGGAGCTGGCGGCGGCGCCGCCCTCCACAGAGCCGCTCGCCGCGCCTACGCGCTCTAGCGTGACCGTGCCCTCGTCCTTCTCGGCAGGCTCCTCCATCACCGAGAAGACCCGCTCCGCACCGGCAAGCGCCGTGAGCATGAAGTTGCCCAGCTGCGTGAGCTGGTTGATGGGCATGGCCGCCTGGCGAACAAATACCAGGTAGCTGGCCAGGCTGCCCACGCCCATGTGGCCGCCTATGGCAAGTGCCGCGCCCACCACGGCCACCACGGCGTAGTTGGTGTACGAGATGGCCACCGTCGCCGGCACCATCGTCGAGGCGTAGGCCTGGGCGCCGGTGCCGCTTGCCCGCAGGTCCTCGTTGAGCGCCCGGAAGCCCTCGAGGTTCTCGCCCTCGTGGTTGAAGACCTTCACGACTTTCTGACCTGCGATCATCTCCTCCACGTAGCCGTCAAGCGCGCCCAGGGTGCGCTGCTGCTGCGAGAAGAGCCGCTTGGAGCGCCTACCCGAGAAGCGCACGTAGGCCACGATGATCGCGTCGCAGGCCAGCGTGATGAGCGTGAGCCGCCAGTCGAGAACCACCAGAAGAACGATGGTTCCCACGGTCTGGATGGCCGCCTGCACCATGTTGGCAAAGCCGTTGTTGAGCGCCTCGGAGATGGTGTCCACGTCGTTGGTGAAGTAGCTCATCACGTCGCCGTTGCGCGTGCGGTCGAACCACGAGAGCGGCAGCGTCTCGATGTGGCAGAGAAGGTCGCGGCGAATGTCGAAGACCACGCGCTGAGCTGCGCGGACCATGGTCTGGGTGTAACCCACGCTTGCGACGACGCCCGCCGCGTAGATGGCGGCGGTGAGCGCGACAAGGTGCACGAAACGCGTCCAGTCGCCAGCGCCCACGGCGTCGACCACGGGCTTGATCATGTACGTTCCGGCGAGGTTTGCCCCGCCTGTCACGCAGACCAGCACGGCCACGGCCAAAAGCTGCCAGCGGGCGTGTCCTAGGTATGAGAGAAACCTTCTCAGCGTGTGGCGCAGGTCCTTGGGACCTGCGGGGGCGCCTCCTCTACCGGGCATCGGTGACCTCCTTTCGGGTGGTTGCGGGCGTGCTTGCGGGCGCGGTGGGGCCGGTGGGCGCGGCGGGGCCGGCGGCGCTGACGACGGCGCTCGTCTCGGCGGTGCCGCCCACCTGCGACTCGTAGAGCTCGCGATAGATGTCGTCCGTCTGCAGCAGCTCCTCGTGCGTTCCCGTGGCGTGCACGCGCCCGTCCTCGAGCACCACGATCTGGTCGGCGTCCATGACGGAGGCCACGCGCTGCGCAATCACGACCTTGGTGACGTCCGTGAGCTGGGCGAGGTTCTCGCGTATGCGGGCGTCGGTGGCCATGTCGCACGCCGAGGTCGAGTCGTCGAAGACCAGCACGCGGGGGTGCTTGAGCAGCGTGCGGGCAATGCAGAGGCGCTGCTTCTGGCCGCCGGAGACGTTGCCGCCACCGTGGCCCAGGTCTGCGTCAAGCCCGCCAATGCGGTCCAGGAACTCGTCGGCGCAGGCCAGCTGGCAGGCGCGGAGCAGCTCCTCGTCCGTCGCGGCGGCGTTGCCCCAGCGCAGGTTGTCGCGGACGGTACCCGTGAACAGGACGTTCTTCTGGAGCACAATGCCCACGCCATCACGCAGCGCCGCAAGGTCGTACTGGCGCACGTCGTGGCCACCTACCTCCACGGTGCCAGAGCTTGCGTCGTAGAGGCGCGCCATGAGCTGCACGAGCGAGGTCTTGCCGGAGCCCGTGGCACCCAGCACGCCCACGGTGGAGCCGGGGGCAAAGTGCAGACTCACGTGCGAGAGCACGTCCTTCTCGGCCGTGGGCGAGTACTTGAAGCTCACGTCGCGGAAGGCTACGTCGCCGGTCTCCACGCGGTCGATGCCGCGCTCGGGGCTCTCTATGGCGGGCTTCTCGCGCAGCACCTCGCTCACGCGGTGGATGCTCGTGACGGCGCGCGCCAGGAGGAGAAAGACGTTCGAGATCATCATCAGCGAGTTCATGATGAGCAGCACGTAGCTCATGAATCCCGTGAGCGTGCCCACGCCCATCTCGCCCGCCATGATCATCTGGCCGCCAAACCACAGAAGCGCCACGCTGGCCACGTTCATCGAGAGCGTGAAGACGGGCGTGTTGATCACGGCAGTCCTGAAGGTGCGCGTGGCGGCGTTGGCAAGGCGCGCGTTGACCTGCTCGAAGCGCTCGGCCACGTAGCCCTCGCGCACGTAAGCCTTGATGGCGCGTATGGCCACGAGGTCCTCCTGCAGCGTGTCGTTGAGCTGGTCCATCGCGTGCTGCATGGACCCAAAGAGCGGCGCCACATGATGCACGATAAGTGCTAGGGCGCATGCCAGCGCGGGCAGGATCACAAAGAAGACCACGGCCAGCTTGGCGCTCATGGTGCAGGCGATGATGAGCCCGCACACGAGCATGACCGGGCCTCTCAGCATGGGCCTAAAGCCCATCACGAGGGCGTTCTGTATCACGGTGACGTCGGTGGTCATGCGCGTGACCAGGGAGGACGTGTCAAAGTCGTCGAGGTTGGAGAAGGCGAAGTCCTGCACGTGGGCGTACTCGGCCTCGCGCAGGCCGGCGCCAAAGCCCATGGCGACCTGGGCCGAGAAGCGCGCGTAGCCCATCCCCAGCGCGCCGGCGACGGCGGCCAGCGCAACCATGCGCGCGCCGAGCGCCAGGACAAGGCCCATGTCGCCGGTGGCCACGCCCACGTCGACGATGCTTGCCATCACGAAGGGGATGCAGAGCTCGAGCGTGGCCTCGGCGAAGGCGCAGAGCGCGGCGAGCACGAACTGCCTGCGGTAGGGCTTGAGGTAGCGGGAAACGAGGGTAAGATCACTCATCGCGCGCCTCCCTGGGGGTTGTCGTGGGGCGCTGCAGGATGCGGCGCTGGTGCCGGGGCCGCTGGCGCCGCCGGGGCGCTGGCGGTTGCGAGGTTCTCGTGCACGCGCTCGAGCAGCGCGGCGAGCGTGGCGCGCTCCTCGGCCGAGAGGCCGGCGAGCATGACGTCCTGCTCGTTGTCGCAGACGCTGTCCCAGGCAGCAAGCGCGCCGTGGCCCGTTGCCGTGAGCTCCACGGTCTTGGTGCGGCGGTCCTGCCCGCGCGTGGTACGCACAAGGCCCGCCTGGCGGAGCAGGTCGAGCATGCGCGAGATGGCAGCGTCGTCCACCTCGAAGAACGCGGCCATCTCGTGCTGGGTGCTTGTGCCGTGAACGGCCAGGTAGGCGAGGAGCTTGGGCTGGCCAGGGCCAAGGCCCAGCTGCGCCATGCGCGGCCGCAGGTAGTTTGTCTGCGCGTGGTAGGCGCGGTAGAGCAGCATGTGCATGTCCTCGAGGGAGCGTCCCTCTTGCTCCATGGTTGTCACCTCCGATGAGACAAAGGGACTGTCCCTTTGTCTCATTGAGACAGGGGAAGCCCCGTATCTTGACGTATCAAGTAATCCTCTTCAGCGTATCTCGCGGCGGTATGGGGACAGTCGTCGCAGTGGGCCATCACAAAGTTGACGCATCAAGGGTTCACGAGCGGGGTATGCGCCCGCGCTATTGGCCTCGCGCGTGGTAGGGTATGGGCGCACTTCTCGCCCTAGCGCCGGCCGGCGCCGTCTGCAAGGAGAACCCATGCGCACACCCAAGCTCATTGCCAGCGACATCGACGGCACCATGCTCGTAAACTGGGCGCCGCGCTTCTCGCCGCAGATGCTGGGGCTTGTCGAGCGCATTGTGGACGCGGGCATCGTCTTTGTGCCCGCCTCGGGCAGGCAGTACACCAACCTGCGCCGGCTCTTCTCGCCCGTGGCCGACCGCATTCCGTATGTGTGCGAGAACGGATCGCTTGCCATTCTCGGCGACGAGCTGGTCTACCGCGCCACGATGGATGACGGTCTTGCGCGCGAGGTCATCGAGGACATGCTTGCTGACCCCGGCTGCGAGCCGGTGGTCTCGGGGATGCGGACGGTCTACGTGCGCGCTGGCGCCCCCGAGCTGGTGGACCACCTTGTGAACGTGACGGGCTACAACGTGACCGAGCTGGATGATGTCACGCGCATTCCGGAGCCGTTCATGAAGGTCTCGGCGTACTGCACCGACGGCGTTCCGCGCGAGCAGCACTGGCACGAGCGCTTTGGCACTCGGTGCACGGTCAAGGTCACGGGCCTACAGTGGCTCGACCTCATGCCCAATGGCGTCGATAAGGGCGTTGCCCTGTCTGCGCTGGCCAAGCGCCTGGGGATTGCGGCCGAGGACTGCATGGCGTTTGGCGATGCCGAGAATGACGTGGAGATGCTCGAATGGGCGGGCTGCCCCGTCACGATGGAGACGTCGCAGCCTTCGGTGCTGCCGCTTGGTCGGTACCGCACCGACACCGTCGAGCACGCGTTCGAGCGGATCCTCGACGGTCCCGGGTTCGACTGGTAGCACGGTGGGGCGAGGTGTCCGGCGCGGCGAGCGGAGGAAATTGCCCCTCCGGCGTCTAGCGCGCCCGGCGAGAACGCCGCCCGCCGCCGCCCGCACGCCCGCCGCGACCCGCGCCGCGACCCGAATCCCGCACCCGCGGCCGCTCCGGCCTCACCAGGCACTTGGGTCCGTAGCCGATAAGGTCCTCTCGGTGCGCGCGATGCAGCGCCTCCACCACCAGGTCGTAGTTCTTGGGGTCTCGGTACTGGATGAGCGCGCGCTGCATGGCCTTCTCGTGCGGGTTTGTGGGGCAGTAGACGTGCTTCATGGTGCGCGGGTCAAGCCCGGTGTAGTAGATGCAGGTACTCACCGTCGACGGGGTGGGGTAGAAGTCGCTCACCTGCTCGGGGTTGTAGCCCAGGTCGCGGCAGAACTCGGCCAGCTTGACGGCATCCTCCATCGTGGACCCCGGGTGCGAGCTCATGAGGTAGGGCACCACGTACTGCTCCTTGCCGCACGCGCGCGAGGCCTTCTCGAACTCGTGGACAAAGCGCTCGTAGACGTCGTTTGAGGGCTTGCCCATCACGCGCAGCACGTCGTCGCACACGTGCTCGGGCGCCAGGCGCAGCTGGCCGGAGGTGTGGTACTCGGCCAGCTCACGGATGAAGGTGTGGTCCTTGTCGTATAGCGCGTAGTCAAACCGGATGCCGCTGCGGATGAAGACCTTCTTGACGCCGGGAATCGCGCGGAGCTTGCGCAGCAGCCCTACGTAGCGCTCGTGGGTTACGCGCAGGTTGGGGCAGGGCTCGGGCGCAAGGCAGCGACGGTCCACGCAGGCGCCGGCCTTTGCCTGCTTGGGGCAGGCGGGCTGCATGAAGTCTGCCGTGGGGCCGCCAACGTCGTTGATGTAGCCCTTGAAGTCGGGGTCGTGCGTCATGGCGGTGGCCTCGGCAACCAGGGACTCGTCGCTTCTCGCCTGGATGATGCGCCCCTGGTGGAAGTTGAGCGCGCAGAACGAGCACTCGCCCAGGCAGCCGCGGTTGCTGGCGAGAGAGAACTTCACCTCGGCGATGGCCGGGATGCCGCCAGCGGCGTCGTACATGGGGTGCGCGGCGCGGGCGTAGGGCAGCTCGTAGACCTCGTCCAGCTCCGGCGTGGTGAGTGGCTTGGCAGGCGGGTTCTGAATCACGTAGACGCCGTGCTCGTACTCCTCGACTAGCGGGTGCGAGAGGTACGGGTTGAGGTTTCTGCACTGGATGCCAAAGCTGCGCGCGTACTCGGTCTTGTCGGCGCGCATGGCCTCCCAGGTGGGGAGAACCACGGGGTCCACGCACTGCTCGGTGGTTCTCGCGCGGTAGACCGTGCCGGCAATCCAGCTGATGTCGTGGACGTTCACGCCGCCGTCGAGGGCGTCGGCGATCTCGATGATGGAGCGCTCGCCCATGCCGTAGGAGATGATGTCGGCGCCGGAGTCCAGAAGTATCGAACGCTTGAGCGAATCCGACCAGTAGTCGTAGTGGGCGAGGCGGCGCAGCGACGCCTCGATGCCGCCAAGCACGATGGGCACGTGCTTGTACGTGCGGCGGATGAGGTTGCCGTAGACCACGTCCGCGTGGTCGGGGCGCAGTCCCATCTTGCCGCCGGGGGAGTAGAAGTCCTTGGGGCGACGGTGCTTTGCCACGGTGTAGTGGTTGACCATCGAGTCCATGTTGCCGCTGCACACGAGAAACGCCAGGCGCGGCTCGCCCAAGACGGTGACGCTTGCGGGGTCGCGCCAGTCGGGCTGCGCGATGACGCCCACCTTGTAGCCGTGCGACTCCAGCACGCGCGTGATGATGGCGCAGGCAAACGAGGGGTGGTCAACGTAGGCGTCACCGCTCACAAAGACGAAGTCGCACTGGTCCCAGCCGCGCGCCTCCATGTCCTCGCGCGAGACGGGGAGAAAGGCCGAGCGGTCCGGGCCGTGGTGCGCCTGCGCCGAGACGGGCTTGCCGCCGTGGGCGCGGTGGGCGCCGTGCGTGCCGTGGGAACCGTGGGCGGTGCCGCCGCGGCCCTGCGACCCGCGCCGCGCGCCGTGCTCGTTATCTCCACGCTGCCGTGTCCCGCGCGTCTTCTCGTCCATGCGTCCTCTTTTCTCTGCGTATCCGCAACAAGTGTAGTAGAAAGGCCAGCTCAAGCGCCCGCGGGTACCGGTGGCGCCACGTCGCGACATTACGTCATGAAATTGGCAGCGGAATGTCAGTAACGTGTAACCTGCCAGCGAGAGCGCCATATTTGGTTGCATCAGGTATGATGCTTGCGCAAACAATCGAAAGGTAACGCCTACATGGTCAGCTTCTCCCAGTTTGTCGCAGCCGTCCAGACCAATCCGTTCCTTGCTTTGGTCATGGTCCTGGTCATCGGGACCATCTTCGTAAACGGCGCGACGGACGCCGCGAATGCCATCGCCGAGCCCGTGGGAACGCGCGCCATTGGCGTCAACCAGGCCATCGTCATGAGCGTGATTTGCAACTTTGTGGGTCTTATTGGCATGACGCTCATCTCCACGGCCGTGGCCAACACCATGAGCGGCATGGTCGACTTTGGCGGAGACACGCACGCCGCCCTTATCGCTCTGGCCGCCGCAACCGTGGGTATTGTGACCTGGGCTTCTATCGCCTGGGTCTTTGGCATTCCCACCTCCGAGAGCCACGCCCTTATCGCCGGCCTCACCGGTGCCGCGCTCGCCGTGCACGGCGGACTCGAGGGCGTGAACATGGGCGAATGGGTCAAGGTCATCTACGGCCTGGTGCTCTCATCGGTTCTGGGATATGGCGCTGGCTGGATTATCGCCAAGGTCATCCCCATTATCTTCCGACAGGCTGATCGACGCCGAATGAATAGCATCTTCAAGAAGTGGCAGGTCGTGGGCGCCGCCGGCATGGCTACTATGCACGGTGCGCAGGACGGCCAGAAGTTTATGTCCACCGCCATGATGGCCGTGCTTCTCTCGCAGGGCATGTCCGTCGACGGCGCGCAGTTCCCGTTGTGGATTGAGGTCATCTGCGCCGCGGCCATGGCCATTGGCACCGCCATCGGCGGCAAGCGCATCATCAAGAAGGTGGGCATGGAGATGGTCTCGCTCGAGCAGTACCAGGGCTTTGCCGCCTCGGTGAGCGCCACGGCGTCGCTGCTCATAGCCACGCTCACGGGCCTTCCCGTCTCGACTACCCACACGTCGACCGCCGCCATGATGGGCGCCGGCGCGGCAAAGAACGTTCGCTCCGTCAACTGGGGCGTTGCCAAGGAAATGGTCCTTGCCTGGGTCTTCACGTTCCCCGGCTGCGGCCTCATTGGATACCTGCTCACCAAGCTTTTCCTCGTCGTTTTCTAAGGAGAACCCATGCCCCGTGCCAAGAAAGAGGACATCTTCTACACCCTGCTCAAGGACTTTGCCTCGCGCATCGAGGATGCGGCCGTGGAGTACGTGAAGGTCATCACGGACTTCCCCGAGACCACGTCCGAGATTCCGCAGATGAAGGTCTACGAGAACAAGTGCGACGAGAAGGTCAAGCACATCATGGAGGAGCTCTACTCGTCCTTCGTGACGCCCATCGAGCGCTCCGACATCAACGACCTCGCGCTTGCCATGGACGACATCGTGGACTACATGAACGCCATTGCCTCGGGGCTGGACCTCTTCAACGTGAACGAGATGCGCAAGGAGGGCCCGCAGATGGCCAACCTCACGCTGACGGCCGTCAAGGACATCCACGTGATGATCGATCACCTGCCCGACTACAAGAAGGACACGCTTGTCATGGAGAAGGCCATCGCCGTGGGCCACATCGAGGACGAGGGCGACCTTGTCTATCAGAATGCGCTGCGTCGCCTCTTCCTGGAGGAGCCCAACGGCCGCTATACCGTCACGTGGACGCGCCTTTTCGACCAGATGGAGAACCTGCTAGACGCGTGCGACAACACCGCCGGCGTCGTGCGCTCTGTGGTGCTCAAGAGCGCGTAGGAGAGGCTCCCATCGGCGTGTCCGGTGGCGTGAGCGCCGAAGGGCAAGTTTTCACAACAAGTGTGTACGTAATCGCGCCTTCCGGCGACGGAAGGCGCGTCTCGTACAGAGTCCGTTGGAGACGCTGGCTTCGGTGCCTCCCTATTTTTGGACAAGCGTCTTTCTGTGACCCCCGGGCTGCATGAAAACGCTCTATCGGACGGGATTTTCTCATCCGTCGCATAAAAATGCGCTATCGGACGGTCTGTTAAGAGCCTCGACATCAATCGTTGAATTATACTTACACATAGATGAATAAATCACATAACATATACAAAGTTATGTAACAGTAGTTTCATTGCTGATGTAATCTCTCAAGAGGCGCCGTCCGATAGAGCGTTTTTATGCAGAGCTTTCGGAACCTCCGTCCGATAGAGCATTTTTATGCGTGGGGCGACGCGCCGCCCATATGCCGGAGTCGTTGTATCTAGTGCCAATGGATTTCTGAGTACCAATCAGGCGACTTGTGCACTCGTGCAGCCGTATCTGCGAAGTTCTCTCACCGGAATCAAGCCGGTGTCCGTATCCGAGCTCTTGTAAAGAGCGGGCAAAGGAGCCCTTCGTGCGCATCCAGGAGACAAGGACGTTTCCTGGGGCTTGCGCCTACCGTTATGTGCTTTCAAGAACTGTCTTGTCAGATGGCAAGACAGAGTGCCATACTGTCGCCCCAGTGGCCATGCCAACCAAAGGGGAGCATCGTGGAGGAAGACCAAACTGGGCGCAGGGAAGCGCTCGCCGAGAAGGTCGAGCGGCTCAAACGCGAGAGGGACGCCGTGGTTCTTGCGCACTACTACGTTCCCGCCGAGACCCAGCGTCTCGCGGACTACGTGGGTGACTCGTTCTACCTGGCTCGCCTTGCCAAGACCCTCGATGCCCCGATCATCGTACTGTGCGGTGTCTCGTTCATGGCCGAGAGCGTGAAGCTCCTCAACCCCGCGCGTCGCGTCCTCATGCCGGAGCCCGCCGCGGATTGCCCCATGGCACACATGGTGCGTCAGGAGGACGTGGACCGCGTGCGCGCCGAGGTCCCCGACCTTGCTGTCGTTGCCTATGTGAACACCACGGCCGAGGTCAAGCGCTGGGCGGACGTCTGCGTGACCTCCTCGAACGCCATCAAAGTGGTGCTCGAGCTGCCCGAGAAGAACATCCTCTTCATTCCCGACATGAACCTTGGTCGATACGTTGCCGAGCAGGTGCCCGAGAAGCACGTAATCTTGAACCGCGGCTACTGCCCCACGCACAACAAGATCGGCCTCGCGCAGGTCGAGGCGCTGGAGCTGGCGCACCCGGACGCCCTGATCCTGGCGCACCCCGAGTGCACGCGCGAGGTGCTCGACGAGGCGGACTTCATCGGCTCCACCAAGCAGATCATCGAGCGCGTCGCCACGGGCGAGGAGCGCGAGTTCATCGTGCTCACGGTGGTGGGCGTCGCAGACCAGATCGCACAGCGCACCGAGGGCCAGGGCAAGCGCATCTACTTCCCCGAGCCCGCGCCCGCGTGCCCCAACATGGCAATGGTTACGCCCAAGAAGCTCCTGGCCTGCCTGGAGAACATGACGGGGGAGGTCGCGCTGCCTGCAGAGCCGCAGCGCGCAGTCGAGCCGCTCGAGCGCATGCTCGAGCTGGCGGGGAGATGAGCGGCATGGCACCAACTGCCACAGTGGAAAGGCCTGCCCAGTCAGGCGAGAAGGCCGCGGCAGCGCAGCCGCGAGCGCTCACGAGCGACGTCGTTATCGTGGGCTGCGGCGTGGCAGGGCTCTACTCGGCGCTCAACCTGCCGCGCGGCTTGCGCGTGACCATGATCTGCAAGGAGGACCTGGAGAGCTGCGACTCCATGCTCGCGCAGGGCGGCATCTGCGTGATGCGCGACCCCGACGACTACGACTCCTGGTTCGACGACACCATGCGCGCCGGTCACGGCGAGTGCCGCGCGCAGAGCGTGGACACCATGATCTGGTCGAGCCGCGACGTGATCCGCGACCTGGTGCGCCTGGGTGTCGACTTTGACCGCACGCCTGAGGGCGGCTTCGACTACACCCGCGAGGGCGCCCATTCGCGCCCGCGCATCCTCCACCACGCCGACGTCACGGGCAAGGAGATCACCACCAAGCTGCTCGCGCAGGTGCGGCGTCTTGCCAACGTGGAGATCCACGAGCACGTGTGCATGGACGACCTTCTCGTCGAGAACGGCTTCTGCGTGGGCATTGTGGCGCACGACGCGTGCGGCCGGCGCCTTGAGCTGCGCGCACGCGACGTCATTCTCGCCACGGGCGGCATCGGCGGCCTCTACGAGCGTTCGACCAACTTCCCGTGCCTCACGGGCGACGGCTGCCGCGTAGCGGCGGCGCACGGCGTGGCGCTCGACCACATGGACTACGTGCAGATTCACCCCACGTCGCTCTACACCGAGAAGCCCGGGCGCGCCTTTCTCATCTCCGAGAGCTGCCGCGGCGAGGGTGCCATCCTTCTCAACGCCGCAGGCGAGCGCTTCTGCGACGAGCTCCAGCCGCGCGACGTGGTCTCGAAGGCCATCTACGACCAGATGGAGCGCGAGGGCTCGCGCTACGTGCGCCTCTCGTTCGAGCGCGTGCCCGAGGACGTCATCTGTGGGCACTTTGCTCACATTTGGCAGCGCTGCCTGGAGGAGGGCTACGACATCCGCCGCGAGCCCATCCCCGTGGTACCAGCGCAGCACTACCTCATGGGCGGCATCCACGTGGGTGCAAACTCCCAGACCAGCCTGCCGCATCTCTACGCGGCGGGCGAGACAAGCTGCAACGGCGTGCACGGCGCCAACCGCCTGGCGAGCAACTCGCTTCTCGAGAGCCTCGTCTTCTCTCGGCTTGCCGCGCGCGACATCGTACGAGAAAGGCATGCCGCATGAACTCGGTGACACTAAAGTTGCAGGCAGAGCCACTGATTCTCTCGGCGCTGCGCGAAGACATCACCAGCGAGGACGTAACCACGGCGTCGGTGATTGGCGAGAAGGCCACGGGCGAGGTGCGCCTCATTGCCAAGGAGGACGGCGTCATCTGCGGGCTGGACGTGTTCGCGCGCACCTTCGAGCTGCTTGACCCCACGGCCACCTGCGAGTTCTCGGTCGAGGAGGGGGCCGACGTCACCGCCGGCCAGGACCTTGGCTGCGTACGCGCCCACGTGCGGGCGCTTCTCTCGGGCGAGCGGGTGGCGCTCAACTACCTGCAGCGCATGAGCGGTATCGCCACGGCGGCGCGCCGCATGTCCGCGCTCTTTGCCGGCACGCGCACGCGGCTGGTGGACACGCGCAAGACCTGCCCCAACATGCGCGTCTTCGAGAAGGAGGCCGTCCGCGTGGGCGGCGCGGGCAACCACCGCTACAACCTCTCCGACGGCGTGCTTCTCAAGGACAACCACATCGACGCCGCCGGCGGTGTTGCCAAGGCCGTTGCCGCCGCGCGCGCCTACGCGCCTTTCGTGCGCAAGATCGAGGTTGAGGTCGAGACGATCGAGCAGGTCAAAGAGGCCGTCGACGCCGGCGCCGACATCATCATGCTCGACAACATGGACCTGGATGCCATGCGCGAGGCCATCCGCGTGATTGACGGTGCGGCAGAGGTGGAGGTCTCGGGCAACGTCACGATGGAGAGCGCCGCCCGTCTCGCCGACCTGGGCGTGGACTACGTCTCTTCCGGCGCGATCACCCACTCCGCGCCCATCCTCGACCTCTCGCTCAAGCACCTCACCGTGACTTCGAATCCATGCTAGGCTGAGGTGCATGAGCGGAGAAGATCGCAGGGCAAAGATCGTGGCGCTCCTCGGCGATGCCGGGGAGCCCATTTCTGGTGGCCAGCTGGCGCGCGAGCTTGGCGTGAGCCGGCAGGTCATCGTGCAGGACGTGGCGCTCCTCAGGCGCAGCGGCGTCGAGCTGGAGTCCACGCACCGTGGCTACGTGCTGCGTCGGCACACCATGCCACGGCGCATCTTCAAGGTGCACCACACCGAGGATCAGATAGAAGACGAACTCAACCTTATCGTTGACCGGGGCGGCACCGTGGAGGACGTGGTGGTGAACCATCGCACGTACGGGGTCATCTCTGTGCCTCTCAACGTCTCCAGCCGGCGCGACGTGGAGCGCTATCTGGCCGACATTGCGTCGAGCAGGTCGACGCCCCTCTCGCGCGTGACCTCCGGGTACCACTTCCACCACGTGAGCGCCCCGTCCGAGGAGGCGTTGGACGAGATTGGCGCGGCGCTTGCCAAGCGTGGCTACCTGGTGGACCGTCTGCCGTACGAAACCGTGGAGTGAGACAAAGGGAGTTTCCCCTTGTCTCATTCCACGCCGTGTTGGTCCTCTGTTGGCTTTGTTACAAGCTCCGCAATGATTGCGACCAGCTGGTTTCAGCGTCCTAATCTGGTTGAACGCACGCTCGCACCTGCGCGCGATACGGATGAGAGGGGAATACCAATGGAGAAGAAGGACATCGACTGGGGTAGCCTCGGTTTTGCCTACATGCATACCGACTACAGCTACGTCTCGAACTACAAGGACGGCGCCTGGGACGAGGGCACGCTCACGCCCGACCACACCGTCACGCTCTCCGAGTGCGCAGGGCTTCTCCACTACTGCCAGGAGGTCTTCGAGGGCCTCAAGGCCTACACTACCAGGAATGGCGACATCGTTTGCTTCCGCCCGGATCAGAACGCTGAGCGCATGTACAACTCCGCGAAGCGCATCTGCATGCCGCCGTTCCCCAAGGATCGCTTCGTGAAGGCCGTCGAGGAGGTCGTCAAGGCGAACGCCGCCTACGTCCCGCCCTTTGGCTCTGGCGCTACCCTCTACATCCGCCCGCTCATGTTCGCGACCGGTGACGTCATTGGCGTGAAGCCTGCCGACGAGTACCAGTTCCGCATCCTCGTGACGCCCGTTGGCCCGTACTACAAGGGCGGCGTCAAGCCCGTCAAGCTGCAGGTCTCCAAGTTCGACCGCGCGGCACCCCACGGCACCGGCAACATCAAGGCCGGCCTCAACTACGCCATGAGCCTCTATCCCAGCGTCGAGGCGCACAGCAAGGGCTACGCGGACAACATGTTCCTCGACCCCAAGACCCGCACCTACGTTGAGGAGTCCGGCGGCGCCAACATCCTCTTTGTTAAGGAGGACGGCACCCTCGTCGTGCCGCAGTCCTTCACCGACTCCATCCTGCCTTCCGTCACGCGCCGCTCGCTGGTCGACGTGGCCGAGAAGATGCTGGGCATGAAGGTCGAGCAGCGCCCCGTCAAGTTCCAGGAGATTCTGGACAACGAGTTCGTCGAGGCCGGTATGTGCGGCACCGCTGCCGTCATCTCGCCCGTGGGCGAGGTCGACAACGACGACGTCCGCTACGTCTTCAAGAGCGGCATGGAGAACGTTGGTCCCGTCATGAAGAAGCTGCGCGAGACGCTCACCGGCATTCAGTCCGGCGAGATCGAGGACCAGTTTGGGTGGGTTCACAAGATCTACTAGTCACTAGGTACGTGTAGGCCGGAGGCCGGTTTCCTACGAGAAGTGCGCTGCTGAGCGTAACTTCTCTCCGGAAACCGGCCTTCGGCGTATCGATGAGACAAAGGGACAGTCCCTTTGTCTCACTGGGACCCTGCGTGGTCCCTACCTTCTCGCGATTCCGACTGTCTGAGCACTGTGGGGTACGACCTCGATAGATAACAGCGTTCCTAGGCGCGAAAATGTCGTATTTGTTCCCGTTACTGCATGGTGAGGTACGGTCGCCCTTCTCGTCCGCGGGATTAAGTTGTCCGGTAAATCAATCCCGTTGCTCGGTAAATCAATTCCGCGGCACAAACAATCCCCCGGCGACGAGAGCCGCCGGGGGACACTAGGCCGCACTAAAAGCCCAACTTACTTCTTGGCCTTGCCCTGGTTGGCAACGGCGTTGATCTTTGCCTCGATGGTGGCGGGATCGCCGATGTAGTGCTTGTCGAGGATGTTCCAATCCTTGTCAAAGGTGTAGGAGCAAGGAACGCCCGTGGGAATGTTGACCTTGAGGATCTCCTCGGGGGTGAGGTGCTCAAGCTGCATCACGAGGGCGCGCAGCGAGTTGCCGTGGGCGGCGATAAGAACGCGCTTGCCGCTCTCGAGCTGCGGCTTGATCTCCTGCTCGAAGTACGGCCACGCGCGGGCGATGGTGTCCTTCAGGCACTCGGTGTAGGGGAGGTCCTCCTGCGGCACGTCGCGGAACATGGCCTGGACGTGCGGGTCACGCTCGTCGCCGGGCGTGAGCGCGGGCGGCTGGACGTCGAAGGAGCGGCGCCAGATGAGGACCTGCTCCTCGCCGTGCTCCTCGGCGGCCTTGGCCTTGTTGAGGCCCTGGAGCGCGCCGTAGTGACGCTCGTTGAGGCGCCAGGTCTTGTGGACGGGCAGCCACGCACGGTCCATCTGGTCAAGGACGATGTTCAGCGTGTGGATGGCGCGCTTGAGCAGCGAGGTGTAGCAGACGTCAAAGTCGAAGCCCTGCTCCTTCAGTGCCTTGCCGCCGGCAGCCGCCTCCGCGCGGCCGGTGTCGGTAAGGTCGACATCGGTCCAACCGGTGAAGAGGTTGAGCTTGTTCCACTCGGACTCGCCGTGACGAATGATCACGAGGTGCATGTTCTGGTCGTCAGCCATGGGCTTCCCTTCTCTTGGGCTTTTTCGTGCGCTTCCGCACACCTGTGGATAGTATGACGCAAAAGGGTATAGTTGACATAGGTTAACTTGAAGCTTGCATGAGGGAGGCAGCTATGAATCCCCTTGATGTTGTCATTGTCCTTGCGGTGGCCGCAGTGGTGGCGCTGTGCGTGCGCTCGATTGCCCGTGGTGAGACAAGCGAGTGCAGCACCTGTGGTGATGCCGGCTGCACGGCGCGCTACACCGGCGGGCACTGCCGTGCCGCTGACGACATGCTCCGCCGTGCCAACGAGGCGCTCGACAAGCCCGCGCACCCCAACGCTGGATAGTTCGCCAAATAGGGGCCGCTGTGGTTGCCCCAACATGTCTCCCACGTCATAATTCCCTCCGATGGGAAGGTGGAAACAGGCACGAAATACGGTTGTGGGAACGTAGAAGTGATTGAGAAGTACCTGCGCCCGTGCCGTCGGGAGGAGACCCATGAGCACCGAGAAGGACATTGATTTCGTTCTACGCACCGTTGAGGAGCGTGACATTCGCTTTGTGCGCCTGTGGTTCACAGACGTGCTGGGCACGCTGAAGTCGTTCGCGATCTCGCCGGAGGAGCTCGAGGAGGCGTTCGAAGAGGGTATTGGCTTCGACGGCTCGTCGATTGACGGCTTTGCTCGCCTCGAGGAGTCGGACATGCTCGCCTTCCCCGATGCCGAGACGTTCCAGCTTCTGCCTTGGCGCCCCACGGAGAGCGGCGTGGCGCGTGTGTTCTGCAACATCTGCACGCCTTCGCGCGAGCCGTTTGCCGGCGACCCGCGCGGCTGCCTCGAGCGCGTCTTCGAGCGTGCGGACCACGAGGGCTACGTCTTCAACGTTGGTCCCAAACTCGAGTACTTCTACTTCGACAACGATGTGGACCCCGTGCCTCTCGACACCGCCGGCTACTTCGACCTCACGCCGAGCGACGTGGCCAACGACCTGCGCCGCCAGACCACGCTCACGCTCGAGAAGATGTCCGTCCCCGTGCAGTACTCCTTCCATGGCGGCGGCCCGTCGCAGAACGTCATTGAGCTGCGCTTCACCGAGGCCGTGAGCTGCGCCGATAACATCATGTCTTCTCGCCTGGTCATCAAGCAGGAGGCTGCGGCCGAGGGGCTGTTTGCGTCGTTCATGCCCAAGCCCCTCTCGGATGCGCCGGGCTCCGCCATGTTCCTGTACCTCTCGCTCTTCGACCACGACGGCGAGAACCTCTTCTGGGCGCCCAAGACCGAGCACCCCGCGCACCTCTCCGAGCTGGCGCAGCACTTTGTGGCGGGCCTTCTCCGCTACGCGCCCGAGTTCACGCTGGTCACCAACCCCACGGTGAACTCGTACAAGCGCTTTATCACCTCCGGCGAGGTCCCCAACTACGCCACGTGGGGGCGCAAGAACCGCTCTGCGCTGGTGCGCGTTCCTACGCACAAGCCCGGCAAGCACGTGGCAACGCGCGTCGAGCTGCGCAGCGCCGACAACACCGCCAACCCGTACCTTGCGCTGGCCGTCACGCTGGCTGCGGGCCTCAAAGGCATCGAGGACGAGCTTGTGCTTCCCGAGGAGGCCACGGTCGACACCTTCTCGCAGAGCGAGCGCGAGCTTGCCGCCAAGGGCATCGAGCGTCTGCCGCGCACGCTGGGCGAGGCGGTCGATCGCTTCGAGGAGTCAGAGCTCATGCGAGAGACGCTGGGCGAGCACATCTTCAACTACCTCCTGGAGAGCAAGCGCCGCGAGTGGGAGGAGTTCTGCACTACCGTCACCGACTGGGAGCGCGTCCACTACTACGGCGGCGTGTAGGCCGAGGGCTTCTCGCCGAGAGCTGCATTGCGCATTGCGGCGCCCGCCGGAAACCCGGTGGGCGCCTTTTTCGTGAGACAAAGTGGCAGTCCCTTTGTCTCATTTTCACTGCCGTTTTCTTGATCGCGGGCAGGCTTCTGTAGCTGGATCGTACGAGAAGGACATTTTGGGTTCCCGGTATCCCGTCGGGGGCTTCGACCCGTCCTCTCAGGACTTGGGCTGCCTCCCTTCTCTCCTTCGTCGACGTCTCTGACGCGGATTATTGCGCGTTATTCCCGAGAATTCATTGCTCAACTGGCCATATGCCGCTTCCGCGAGAAATAACGTGCAATAAATTCGAAGGATGGGGCTGATTGCGTGGGTTGAGCGACAGTGCTGGCGGTGCGAGATGCGCCAGCTCTTGGATTTTCCAATCACCTTCGATCGGAAATCAGCTCCCTTTCTTAGAACGGATTCGTGGCAACTGGGCAAACATCGAAGTCGTTTAAGAAATAGAGCTAAACTCTGCGGGCATGCGGCGCAAGCTGGAAGACGGTGGCCGACAGCGGCGTTGTTTGATAAGTGAGAGGGGTGCGGCGTCTCGGCTCGTCTCAGCACTTCCGGTTGGCAGCAGTTTTGGTTGAAACCCTCATGTGACCGTGCGAATATAGCAATTCGCTGACCTGCGGTTTATCAATACTCGAACTACTCGATACTCGGGGGTATCTCGAAAAACCGTACCCCAATCGTCAATGTCTGCCAACTCGACCACGCGGGCTCAGTGGAGCTTCGTAGCTCCTGCCGCCCCACACGCCAGCCCAAAGACTCCACCTTATGCGCTTTGTTGCATAGGAATTCAATGACCCATACAGATATTGGTCAGAATATTCCATAAATTGGCATAACAATAGACAATAATGCATTAATTGTCGAAAAACAGCAGCTCACTCTTTGTCAATCTTGTTAAGAAACCGCGTTGCGCCGCCGTTCGCAGAGCCGTTGAGCCAAACTACTTGACCAACGGAGGGGTGGTATCAAGGCCGTAATGTTCCCCTCACGTCAGAGAGAAGAGCATCTCATGAAGCAGCTCGCGTCACTCACGCGCCGCGACTTTCTCGCGTGCGCAATGGCAGCCATGGGCACGGCGGCACTCGCCGGATGTGGCTCCGCGTCGTCCTCAACGGGCACCTCTACCAGCGCATCAACAACCTCAGCCTCGCAGGACACCTACACCCTGGTGAAGGATGGACAGCTCACCATTGCCTCCGACCTCGCCAACCCGCCGCTTGACTACACCGACACCTCGACCAACGAGCCTGCGGGCTTCGAAGTCGAGCTCATGCAGGCCATTGGCGAGAAGCTCGGCCTTACGAGCGTGTACCTCTCGCCCGTGAAGTTTGACACCATCATCCCCACCATCAAGCAGGGTGGTACGGCCGATGTGGGCGTCTCCAACTTCACCATCACCGATGAGCGCAAGCAGGAAATCGACTTCACCGACCCCTACCTCGACTCAAACCAGGGCCTCGTGACGCTGGCCTCCTCCGACAAGACCACGCAGGATGATCTTAACTCCACGGACGTCAAGGTAGCCGTGCAGGCCGGCACCACCGGCGAGTCCTGGGTCGAGGAGAACCTCCCCAACGCAACGCTGGCCTCGCTCGATGACCCGGTGCAGGCGCTTACTGGTGTACAGACTGGCAGATTTAATGCGGCCGTCGCCGATCTTCCCGTGGTCCAGTATCTCGTGAACAACTCCTTCACCGACTGCCAGGTCTCCATCGAGATTCCTACGGGCGAGCAGTACGGCATCGTTGTTTCCAAGGACAACCCCGCGCTCACGAGCGCGATTAACGACGCGCTGGCCCAGCTCGACGAGGACGGCACGCTGAAGGGCCTCAAGACCAAGTGGTTTGGCTCAGACCTGTAACGGTCCGTGTCCACCGCCTGTAACGTAGTGCGGTAACAATGGGGGACAAGCACTGCCCGTCATCGGACGGGAGGGGAAGGAAGAAGGGAACATCATGAAGAATTCCATGAGCAGGCGTCAGTTCATCCTCGCCGCGGGCGCCCTTGCGGGCAGCGCGGTGCTCGCGGGTTGCGGTGGCAGCTCCACGAGCAGCTCCAGCACGTCTACCAGCACGGACTCGTCCTCTAGCGACGACTCCTACACGCTCGTGAAGGACGGCACCCTGACCGTTGCTGCTGAGCTGGGCTTTGCCCCGTTCGAGTACATGAACGATCAGACTGGCGACCCCGAGGGCTTCGACGTCGACGTCATCAACGCCATTGCGGACAAGTTGGGCCTTCAGTGCGAGTACCTGCCCAACCAGAAGTTCGACACTCTGGTGCCCCTCATCAAGCAGGGTGGCAAGGCCGACGTCTCCATCGCTGCCATCACCATTACCGACGAGCGCGAGGAGTCCGTCGACTTCTCCGAGCCCTACCTCGACTCCAACCAGGCCATCGTTGCCCTGAAGGGCTCCACCGAGACCGAGGAAACCCTGAACGACGCCTCCAAGAAGGTTGTCTGTCAGAGTGGCACCACCGGTAACGACTGGATCACCGAGAACCTCCCCAACGCCACGTGCGTGCCCACCGACGACGTGACACCTGCTCTTACTGGAGTTTCGACCGGTAGTTACAACGCCATGGTCGTCGACCTCCCCGTTGCCAAGTACATGCTTGCCAACTCCTTCTCTGATCTGGACATCATCGAGGAGATCGCCACGGGCGAGCAGTACGGCATCGCGATCTCGAAGGACAACCCCAACCTCACGAAGGCCGTCAACAAGGCGCTCGAGGACATGAAGAGCGACGGCACGATGGACTCCATCGAGACCAAGTGGTTCGGCTCGACCATCTAGCAGGCACTATCAGGCACGGAAACGACGGCGGGGCCACACGGCCCCGCTTTCCAGTCAGGAGCAATTACCTTGTCACACATGCATGAGAACGCCATGACGAGAGGGGAGAGCCACCACACGCGGCGCGTGCCCGCGCTCGCCCTTGTGTTTTCGGCTGCGCTTGTCCTTGTCGCCACCCTGGCGCTTCTCCCCGTGAGCGCGCTTGCCATGACCACCAACAAGGCCACGGCGCGTCCCAACGAGGATGGCGGCTCTGGCGTCATTGGCGCCATGGACACGCGCCTTACCTGGGAGGGAACGGTCGGCGACGACGAGGAGGTCTCCTCGATCACGCTGAGCCTCCCCGAGGGCGCGACCTTCGACCACGCGAGCACCCGCATCACCGTGCTCGACGGCCTCAACCGCACGAGCATCGACGGTACCGCCACCTCGTCGGGCAACTCGGTGGACGTGCAGTTCTCCGAGAGCATTCCCGCGGGCTCGCTCGTGCGCCTTGAGATTACGAACATGCAGTTCCCCGCCGACGGCGGTGACTACGTGGTCTCGGGCAGCTACACCACCGCAGACGGCCAGTCGCACGCGCTCGACGATTCCGCCGCCATCACGGTGATTGCCAACACGCCGCTCCAGGCGGCCGTGGGCTGGCTCGACTCGCAGGAATGGGTTGCCGCTTGGAACTCGGTGCCGTTTCTCGGCATGTTTCTTAAGCCCCAACTGCTCCTGACGTCGTTTGCCTCGCTCTTCCCCGGCTGGCTCGTCTGCCTGGGTATCGTTCTTGCCTGCTACCCGTTTGCAATCGTGCTTGGCCTGGCCTTTGCCATGCTCAAGACCAGCCGCCACAAGGTGCTGCGCGCCATCGCCATCTGCTACATCAACATTTTGCGCGGCACGCCGCTCTTCCTACAGATCTACATCATGTTCTTTGGCCTGCCCATGGTTGGCATCAACATTGACAACAACGTCCTGGGCGTAATCGTGATGGCCGTGAACTCCTCGGCGTACCTGGCCGAGATCTTCCGCGCGGGCATCCAGTCTATCCCGCAGGGCCAGTACGAGGCAGCGGCCTCCCTGGGCATGAACGGCTTCCAGACCATGACATCCATCATCCTGCCGCAGACCGTGCGCCGCGTCATTCCCACGGTTACCAGCGACTTCATCACGTCCTACAAGGACACGTCGCTGCTCTCCTCGGTGGGCGTCATGGAGCTCATGATGTTCTCGAAGAACCTTACCACCACCTCGGGCAACATCACGCCGTACATGGCTGCCGCCATCTACTACCTCATCGTGACGCTGCCGCTCATCAAGATTGTTGGCATCATCGAGAACAACATCGCCCGCTCCGAGCGCGGTGGCGGCCCCAGACCCAAGCGCCGTGCCGTGGCCGGCGCATCTCAGCAGGCCTCTAAGGCCGAGGATGAGCTTACCGCCTCTGCCGAGGTCTCCCACGCCGAGGCCACCAAGCCTGCCACTGACGTCTTTGCGGCCCTCTCCGCGCCGTTTGTCTCGCATCCCACTGTCGACCTTGGAGGTGTCGCAGATGGCGAATAAGCACCGTCATTCGCGCGAGGACGTGCCCGTCGTCCCCGATGCCCTCTCTGCCGAGGAGGCGGCCAGCCTGGCCTTTGCCTCGGACAAGACCCTCACCAAGCACCACTTCACCGAGGGCGAGCATCCCATCGTGCGCATCGAGCACCTCAACAAGTCCTTCGACGAAACGAAGGTCCTGCGCGACGTCAACTTGGACGTGTGGCCGGGCGAGGTCGTCGTGGTGCTGGGACCGTCCGGCTCGGGCAAGTCGACGATGCTGCGCTGCATCAACCTGCTGGAGACGCCCACGGCCGGTCACATCCTGATTGAGGACCAGGAGATCACGGGGCAGAGCAAGACCGACGTCAACAAACTGCGCCGCGAGGTTGGCATGGTGTTCCAGTCGTTCAACCTGTTCCCGCACCTCACCGCCAAGCAGAACGTGATGATTGGCCAGACCAAGGTCCTCAAGCGCTCCAAGGAGGAGGCCGAGGCCGAGGCCATGAAGCAGCTCACGGCCGTGGGCCTGGCGGACCGCGCGGACTTCAAGCCGCCCCAGCTCTCCGGTGGCCAGCAGCAGCGCGTGGCCATCGCGCGCGCCGTGGCTATGCATCCCAACGTGCTGCTTTTCGATGAGCCTACGAGCGCCTTGGATCCGGAGCTGGTTCGTGGCGTCCTCGACGTCATCCGTGACCTTGCCGAGAACTCCGGCATGACCATGATCGTGGTCACGCATGAGATGGACTTTGCCCGCGAGGTCGCCGACCGCGTGGTCTTCATGGAGGACGGTGTGGTGGTCGAGCAGGGCGTGCCCGAGAAGGTCTTCGACCATCCCGAGAACGCGCGTACGGCCGAGTTTTTGGGTTCCATCGGCTAGCGGAGGGCTCGCACCGCGGCTGTCGTGGCCTGCTAATATTGATGTTTTAGGGACGATGTTTGCCTTAAACTGTCCCAAAGATATGTGCACAGTTTGTGGGTTGGGGGCGTCGCATCGGCTGCAGCCGTGTGCGGCGCCCCCTTCTAGCTGCGTCTCGTTTGGATTTTGTTGAGGCTCGCTAGCCACGTGCGCGGCTGTGCTACTCTGTTTTCTGGACTATGAACAAGCTGCAATAGCTTTGACCAACCGGCAGGGGGCTAGAGTGCATCACAAGAACATCCTGCTCATATCTGGTACCACGCGCCTGCACGACCGCATGCGCGAGCTTTCCCACGCCATCGACGTCTCCATTGCCCTTGCAAACGAGGAGACCTTCTCGCAGGCAGTTTCTTCTGGGCACGAGTTTGACCTCGTCATTCTCGACGCGGACGGTATGTCCCAGGACACCCTCAACGCCGTGGATTCCTTTGTTGCCGAGAACGGCTTTATCCCCATGCTGCTGGTGCAGGATCCGGACAAGCTCTCTACCATGCGCATGCCCACGCAGGGCAAGAATGACTTCATCCTCTCCACGGCCGGCGTCGACGAGCTTGAGGTTCGCTGCTCGCTTCTTCTGTGGCCGGGCGAGGAGAGCGCTCCCGCGGACATCGTGACCGTGGACAACATGACCATCAACCTGGCCACCTACCAGGTCTACATTGACGAGAAGCCCGTTGACCTTACGCTCATGGAGTACTCGCTCCTGTCGTTTCTGGCCACGCACCCTTCGCGCGCGTACTCGCGCGAGACGCTGCTGCACCGCGTGTGGGGCTTCGAGTACTGTGGCGGCACGCGAACCGTCGACGTGCACATTCGTCGCGTGCGCTCCAAGGTTGGCCCGCAGGTTGCGGCGCACATCGTGACCATCCGCGGCGTGGGGTACCTCTTCCGCGTGTAGGCTTGGTTGCCTGGGGATAGATTGAGTTGCCAGGGGCTGCCAAAGGGCGGCCCCTTTTTGGTGCGAGCCCGCGTCCCTCGGCGAGCCCGCGACTCGCCGAGCAGTAGCTTGTCTCGTCTCAAGTTATTGCGCGATTTTTCTAGTTAGAATTGCATTTAACCAGTTGACACTCTGTTCATAAAGTAATTTCGTGCAATAAATTGCCGAGCGGACCTACTGTTTGATGGGGGAACCTCGCAATTTGCCGAGAAGACCTGCCAGCTGGCGGGACCCGACACCTTGAGATGACGCTGCGAGGAGAGCCGGATTGCTCACCCCACTTACCCCCAGCCGTTCTTTAGCGGTATTTGAGAACCGGACTCGACATTTCCGCAAGTCGCTAGAATTGCCGTTCTCAAATACCGCTAAAGAATGCAAGAGCGGATGCCACAAGAAGGCAGAGAGAGGGACAAAGTTCCTTGCCAGGAGGGGCTTTCAGGAACACAAAAGACTTGTTGCGCAGGCGTGGCGATGGTGCGCCCCGCGCGGCACCCTTGTCGTATCGGGGTACATTCACAGACGTAAGCAGGACGGCCCGGTGGGCCGCCACAGATGAAGGGTGGGACGTTTCCATGGCAGACTATTCCACGGGCGAACCTGGTGAGGGCATGACCGGCGCCGGCTCGACCCCTCAGCAGACCCAGGGCGCCGAGCCCAAACAGGCTCAGCCCACGCAGAGCTACGACTACGCAAACTATGGTGGCAAGGGTGCGGCGTACTCGCCAAGCGCCGGCTACGTCAACGCTAGCCAGCAGCAGGCCGGCTCGCAGCCGGGGCAGACTACGCAGCAGCCCCAGCCCGTGCAGCCCGCAGCGGGCGGCAACGGCGGCTCGGGCAACGGCGGAGATAAGCCGAGCAAGGACAAGAAGGGCGGCGTGAGCAAGCCCATCGTTGCAGGTGCGATCTCTGGAGTTGTGGCAGCGCTCGTCGTGGTGCTCGTGCTGAGCCTCACGGGCTTCTTTGGCAAGCCCTCCACAACTGCGGGCTCCAGTTCCTCCTCGGGTAGCTCCAGCTCGAGCAACGGCACCATCAACATCACGTCGAGCGATACCGACGCGTCGACGGCCGAGGCCGTAGCCGCAAAGGCCATGCCCTCCGTGGTCTCGGTGAATGTCACTACCGACAGCGGTGAGGGCCTTGGCTCCGGCGTCATTCTCGACACGGACGGCGACATCCTCACGAACTACCACGTGATTGACGGTGCCACCTCCGTCAGCGTGACCATCAGCGGCAAGAGCTACGAGGCCAGCGTGGTTGGCTCCGATTCCTCCTCCGACCTCGCGGTCATCAAGGCCGACCTCAACGGTGACTCCGTGACCCCCATCGAGGTGGGCGACTCCTCCCAGCTCAACGTTGGCTCCTGGGTCATGACCATTGGCAGCCCGTTTGGCCTCGACCAGTCCGTCTCCGAGGGCATCGTCTCTGCGCTGTACCGCAACGAGCTCCTGCAGTCCAGCTCGGGCGACACCATCTACACCAACCTCATCCAGGTTGACGCTGCTATCAACCCCGGCAACTCCGGCGGTGCGCTCGTGAACGATGAGGGCCAGCTCGTGGGCATCTCCACGCTCTACTCGTCCTCGACTGAGTCCTTCGCGGGCATCGGCTTTGCCATCCCCGGCAACTACGCCATCAAGATTGCCGACAAGATCATTAGCGGCGAGGAGGTCACGCATGCCTACATCGGCCTCTCGATGCAGACCGTGAACGCCCAGAACGCCCGCTCCAACGGACTCTCCGTGAACCAGGGCGCCTACGTTGCCGAGGTCGTCTCTGGTGGCCCCGCCGACCAGGCCGGCATCCAGAAGGGCGACATCATCGTTGCCATGGACGGCGAGGCGATCACCTCCGCCGACGGCATGGTCCTTGCGGTGCGCTCGCATGACATTGGCGACACCGTCACCGTGACCGTCGTGCGTGGCAACGATACCAAGGATCTCACGGTGACGCTTGGCTCCGACGAGGCTCTCCAGGCTCAGCGCGAGCAGGAGAACTCCTCCTCTAACAGCACCACCGGGAACGGCATTGGCCTGAATGGCGACGGCACCGGCCTGAATGACAACAGCAACGGCAACGGCACCACGCAGGACGAGCTCGAGCAGTGGATTGAGCAGCGCATGCAGCAGCGCCAGAACTCCACCGGCTCTTACACCACCGGCAGCGGCGCGAGCTACTCGACCGGTGCCGAGGCAACCACGCTCTCGGCTGAGGGCTGGGCTGCCTAGGCCAGCATCTGCACAAGCACCGCCACACCGCACGCGGCGAGGGCCTCTTGGCTCCCGCCGCGTTTCTTTGTCTCGCTTTGTGCGGTCGTACGGAGTTCCTTGAGGCTGCTGTCGCAAGTGTTGTTACCGGGCCGTAGGGAGAAATCCTTGGGTCCTGCGGAAACTTCCCCGCCTGTCTACGGGCCGGTAATAAGTGGTGGCCAGTTGCCCCCGTTGTTGCCGGCACGTTGAGCAGTGCGTGTATCTGGCCAGTTGGCGAGAGAAGCTTGCCACGCGCCGGTAACAAGGAACAAACCCCTTCCGCTCGTTGTTACCGGGCCGTTGAGCGGTGCGTGCATCTGGCCAGTTGGTGCGCGCAAAGGAGAACGCGCCGGTAACAAGCTGCGGATCCTGCCATGCTTCTCTGTCTCGCTAAATAATGTCGCGCGGGCCGTGTACCCTTTATGCAGGAACATCGCCAAAGGAGGTCCCATGGCCGAGATAAAGTGTCCCAACTGCGGGAAGGTCTTCCAGGTGGACGAGGCGGGCTACGCGCAGATTCTGCAGCAGGTGCGTGACGCCGAGTTCAAGCGCCAGCTGGACGAGCAGCGCGCCCTCATGGAGCAGCGCGAGGCTGCCGCTGTGGAAGCGGCGCGCGCAAAGGCCGAGGAGGCCCTGCGTGCGGAGGTTGCCAAGCTCTCCTCGCAGCTCGAGCAAGCGCAGGCCGAGGCCAAGGTACAGCAGGCAACTGCCGAGAAGAGCGCGCAGGAGCGCCTTGCACAGGCGCAGGACGTGGCAGCGCAGAAACTTGCGGCCGCACAGCAGGAGTCTGCGGAGCAGCTTGCCCAGAGAGACGCCAGCATCGCGCGCCTCACCGAGCAGTTGCGGGCGCAGGAAGAGCAGGCAAAGGGCGCCCAGGAGCTTGCCGTGACGCGCGCCACCGCCGAGCGCGACCGCCGCCTGGTCGAGCTGCAGTCGCAGGTGCAGGAGGTCTCGGCCAAGAAGGACCAGGAGATTGCCGTTCTCAACCAGCGTCTGGTCGAGCAGGAGAAGTACAAGGACCAGGAGATTCGCGACCGCGATGACGAGATAGAGCGCATCAAGAACCAGCGCTCGCGCCTCTCGGTCAAGCTCATCGGCGAGACCCTGGAACAGCATTGCGAGTCCGAGTTCAACAAGGTGCGCATGATGGCGTTTCCGCGCGCGGAGTTCCACAAGGACAACGACGTGGTCGATGGCAGCAAGGGAGACTACGTCTTTAGGGAGTGCGACGAGTCTGGCACAGAGATCGTCTCGATCATGTTCGACATGAAGAACGAGGACGACAACTCCGTCAACCGCAAGCGCAACGAGGACCACTTCGCCAAGCTCGACCGAGACCGCCGCAACAAGCACTGCGAATACGCCGTTCTCGTCTCTACGCTTGAGCCCGAGAGCGAGCTCTACAACGCGGGCATCGTGGACGTCTCGTATCGCTACCCCAAGATGTACGTGGTGCGCCCGCAGTTCTTCCTGCCAATCATCAGCCTCCTGAGAAACGCCGGCCTGAACGCGGTCTCGGCTCGGCGCGAGCTTGCCGAGGTACGTCAGCAGAACCTCGATGTAACCAACTTTGAGGAGAAGCTCGAGAAGTTCAAGCAGGGCTTTGGACGCAACTACGAGCAGGCCTCCAAGCGCTTCTCGGAGGCAATAGAGCAGATAGACCGCTCCATTGCGTCGCTGCAGAAGGTGAAGGAGAGCCTCACCAAGTCCGAGAACCAGCTGCGGCTTGCCAACGACAAGGCGGAGGACCTCACCATCAGGCGCCTCACCCGGGGCAACAAGACCATGAAGGCGGCGTTTGAGGAGGCCGCGCAGGCACGGGCGGGGGAGGACGCCTCCGGCCAGGATGCGAAGGCTTTGGCGCACGACGAGGGAGACCCAGCCAACGCCGTCGAGCCGGACTCGGTGGAGTAGGACGGTTTGGGCCGCGCGGGAGTTGGGGACGCCGGCGGTACGTGCGCTACACATTCGGGTCCGAACATATGACTTGTGCAGGTCGATACACAATCGGCGTCCGAATGTGTAGCGGCCGCAATCCCGCTATTCTCGTTTGACTAGTACCCTAAAGGGGTATATCCTGTCGTAACGAAAGATGCCCCAGGGGAGTATCTATCCCCCAGCACGTACAGGAAGGAAGGCCAGCATGGAGACAACCGCGCAGAACGGCTCCGAGAAATGCGCTGAGAAATCCGCCGGGACAAGCGCCGAGACGTGTGTTCACATGAAGCAGACGCCCCGCTCCGAGGAGCTCAAGCACGATGTCACCTGCCGCATCAACCGCGCAATCGGGCAGCTCAACGGCGTCAAGGCCATGGTCGAGGAGGACCGCTACTGCGGAGACGTCCTGACTCAGCTTGCGGCGGTGGAGTCCGCAGTGAAGGCTGTGAGCCGCGAGGTCATGCAGGACCATCTCGAGACCTGCGTGGTTGAGCGCATCCAGGCGGGTGACACCGAGGTTGTCGACGAGGTCATGCGCCTCTTCAAGAAGTTCATGTGAGTCCCGCCCACCGCGGGGCCAAGCACTGCACCTCCCTGCTCCCAGGGACGCAACAGCGAAGGGAACATGCACTATGAAGCAAACGTTCGACATCACGGGCATGACCTGCGCGGCCTGCTCGGCACGGGTTGGAAAGGCCGCCTCGGGCGTGCCCGGCGTCATCGAGGCAAACGTCAACCTGCTCAAGAACTCGATGGAGCTCGACTACGACGGCAACCCCAGGACCGCGCAGGCTGTGGTCGCGGCCATCGAGAAGGAAGGCTATGGCGCGTCTCCGCGGCAGGAGGCAAGCGGCACCGCCTCGCACAGCTCGTTCGTCGACCCCAGGGAGGGCGCCCAGAAGGCGATCGAGGCCAAGAAGAAGCAGCTCATCTGGTCCATCGTCTTTGGCGTGCCCCTCTTCTACCTGGCCATGGGTCCCATGCTTGGCTGGCCGGAGGTTCCCGGCCTTGCCGGCATGCAGGGTATGATGGCCTCCGCGGTGACGCAGCTCCTTCTCGCCACCTGCGTGCTCTTTGTCAACCGCAGCTACTTTGTCATGGGGTTTAAGACCCTCTCGCACCTCTCGCCAAACATGGACTCGCTCATCGCCATTGGGTCTGCGGCGAGCTACGCCTACAGCCTGGTGGGGGTCTACCAGATGGCGCTGGCACTTGGTGCCATGGACCTCGAGAGCGCCCACTACGCCATGATGCACTCGCTGTACTTTGACTCGGCCGGCACCATCCTTGTGCTCATCACGCTGGGCAAGTACTTCGAGGCCCGTGCCAAGGGCAAGACGACCTCTGCCATCAGCGCACTCATGGACCTTGCGCCCAAGACGGCGCGCGTGCGTCGTAACGGCCAGGAGGTCGAGGTGCCTACCGACGAGGTGCGCGTGGGAGACATTGTGGTGGTGCGTGCCGGGGAGTCCGTACCGGTCGACGGCATCATTCGCGAGGGTTCCGCCTCGATCGACGAGTCCGCCATCACCGGCGAGCCGGTTCCTGCCGAGAAGGGCGTGGGCGACCGCGTGACCGGTGCCACCGTGAGCCAGCGCGGCTGGTTCGCCATGGAGGCCACGGCCGTTGGTGATGACACGGCGCTTGCAAGCATCATCCGCCTCGTGGACGAGGCCACCAGCTCCAAGGCGCCCATCGAGCGCCAGGCCGACAAGATCGCCGGCGTCTTTGTCCCGGTGGTCATGGCGATAGCGGCCGTTACCTTCCTGGGCTGGATTGCCATCTTTGCCCCTGGTGACTTTGCAACCGCGTTCAACCATGCCGTCTCGGTGCTGGTTATCTCGTGCCCCTGCGCGCTTGGCCTGGCCACGCCCACGGCCATCATGGTGGGCACGGAGCGCGGCGCCAAGGTGGGCATCCTCATCAAGAGCGCCGAGGCCCTGGAGGGCGCTTGCGATCTGGACACCGTAGTGCTCGACAAGACTGGCACCATCACCGAGGGCAAGCCGCGCGTGACCGACGTGCGCCTGGCTGCCGGCGTGGACGAGGTCGAGCTTGCGCGCGTTGCCGCCGCGCTCGAGCGCAAGAGCGAGCACCCGCTTGCGCAGGCCATCTGCGACTACGTGGACGAGACACATGCAGGCGCTGATAAGGACGTGGACTCCGCAGGGTTCGAGCAGGTCGCCGGCGGTGGCGTGCGTGCCCAGGTCGACGGCGCTCCCGCCATCGCAGGCAACGCCCGCCTCATGGCGTCCGCTGGCGTGGACGTCTCGGCGCTCGCCCCGCAGGCAGACGAGCTTGCGGCCCAGGCAAAGACGCCGCTCTACTTTGCGCTCGGTGGCCGTGCGCTGGGACTTCTCGGCGTGGCGGACGTGGTGAAGGAGACCTCCGCCTCGGCCGTGGCACGTCTACGTCGCATGGGCGTGCGCACCATCATGCTCACGGGCGACCAGGCCAAGACCGCCGAGGCCGTGGCACGTCAGGTGGGCGTCGACGAGGTCGTGGCCGGCGTGCTTCCAAGCCAGAAGGAGCAGAAGGTCCGTGAGCTGCAGGGCCAGGGCCACAAGGTGGCTATGGTGGGTGACGGCATCAACGACGCCCCTGCGCTTGCCCGCGCCGACGTGGGCATTGCCATTGGCGCCGGCACCGACGTTGCCATCAGCTCGGCAAACGTGGTGCTCATGCACTCCGACCCGGCAGACGTTGCCACCGCAATCGAGCTGAGCCACGCCACCATGCGCGACATCCGGCAGAACCTGTTCTGGGCGCTGTTCTACAACGCGATCTGCATCCCCGTGGCCATGGGCGTGCTCTCGCCACTGGGCGTGACGCTCAACCCCATGGTAGGGGCGGCGGCAATGGGCTTCTCGTCCGTGTTTGTGGTATCGAACGCGCTCAGGCTCTTTGCCTGGAAGCCCAACCAGGCCAACGAGGATAACGTTGCGCCTGTTGACACCAAGGTAATTCCGGCCGTCGCGGAGCGTGATGACGCAGCCACGGCCGATGTCAGGAATGCGGCCGCCGCTGGTGCGGCCACTAACGAGAGGAGCAACAAGATGGAGAAGAAACTTAACGTCGAGGGCATGATGTGCGAGCACTGCGTTGCCCACGTGACCAAGGCCCTCGAGGGCGTCCCGGGCGTGAGCTCGGTCAAGGTCTCGCTTGCAGACAAGGACGCCGTGGTCGAGGCGGCGCCCGAGGTCACCGATGAGGCACTTGTCGCTGCCGTGAAGGATGCCGGCTACGAGGCAACGGTGGCGTAGCGTCAAGCGCCATCCACGTGGTGTTTCTCGACAGGAAGTTCATGCCGTTCAAGGGTCTCGCCGGCGTCGTGCCGCGAGGCCCTTATTCTGTAATGCAGATATGTCTAGCTTGGCAGACGCCCGGGATGCGCCTGTCGGCGGACGAACGGGGGATGGCATGGCAAGGATTGGCGCGCTTGAGGCTGGCGGAACCAAGATGGTCCTCTCCGTGGGGACGCCCGAGGGAGAGGTCCTCGAGCGCGAGGAGATCCCTACCCAGGGCCCGCATGACTGCGTCGACCGCATGGTGGAGTGGTTTGGCTCGCACAATGTCGACGCGCTTGGCATTGGCGCCTTTGGTCCCACAGGTGTGAACCCCGCGCTGCCCAGCTACGGCAAGATCCTCGAGACGCCCAAGACCGCGTGGCGTCACTTCGACTTCCTGAGTGCCTTTAGGCCGCTGGACATCCCCATGGGCTACGACACTGACGTCAACGTTGCCTGCCTGGGCTAGGTCACGTACGGCTCGTGCAAGGGGCTCGACACCGTGATCTACCTCACGGTTGGCACGGGCATTGGCGTGGGCGTCATGGTGAGCGGGCAGCTCCTGCACGGCATGCTGCACCCCGAGGCTGGCCACATCCTGCTTGAGGTCCAGCCGGGTGACGGGGGCAACTGCGTGTGCCCGTACCACGACCGCTGCTTTGAGGGCCTGGCAGCTGGGCCCTCGATCGAGCACCGTTGGGGCAAGAAGGGCTTCGAGCTGGCTGACCGCCCGGAGGTATGGGACCTTGAGAGCACCTACCTGGCCGAGGGCATTGCCACCTACGTGCTGTGCTACTCGCCTCAGCGCATCGTGCTCGGCGGCGGCGTGATGAAGCAGACCCAGCTCTTCCCGCTGGTGCGCAAGAAGGTCCTCGAGAACCTGAACGGCTATCTCGTGACTCCCGAGCTGGCAGACATCGACTCCTACATCGTGGAGGCCGGCTGCAAGGGCGACCAGGGCGTCCTTGGCTGCATCGAACTGGGCCGTCGCGCGCTGGAGGCCGCCGGCGCCTAGGGGCACGAGTTTCTCGGCACGTTATCGGGGCCGCGCCCTTCTCGGTGCGGCCCCATTTTCGTCCTCCGTTTGCGCTACCCTTGCTTGGTGATTGCCGGGCACGAGAGGGGACAGCATGGCTGAGAAGACCAACAGGAACAACACGGACGCGGCCGGAATGCAGGGCTCGCTCTTTGGCGATGCCGACGCGCCGTCCCTCTCGGCCCAAGAGCCTGCTGAGAAGCCCGCCGGTCCCGCTCGCACGGCGCGCGCCCGTGCCGCCGAGCTCAACCGCATTCTCAACCACGCGGCCTACGCCTACTACGCGCTTGACGCGCCGGAGATGACAGATGCCCAGTTCGACCGCTACCTTCAGGAACTTCTCGCCCTTGAGAAGGCCAATCCCGAGCTGGTCACGCCGGACTCCTACACCCAGCGCGTGGGCGGTTATGTCTCCGAGCAGTTCGAGCCAGTTCGCCACGCCAGCCGCATGTACTCCATCGACGACGCCATGAACCTGGACGAGCTGGACGAGTGGCTTGCCCGGACCGATGAGGCGCTGGGTTCCACGCCAGAGAACCCCGTGGCCTACACCTGCGAGCTCAAGATCGACGGCCTGGGCGTGGCGCTCACGTACACGGATGCCCAGCTCGTGCGCGCTGCCACCCGCGGCGACGGCACGACGGGCGAGAACGTCACGGCCAACGTGCTCACGATCCACGACGTGCCCCGCGCGCTGGCACCCGAGGGCCTCAAGCTTGTGGCCGACGCCGGCCTTGGCCGCTCCATCGAGGTGCGCGGCGAGGTCTACATGCCCAAGCACTCGTTCGTCCGCCTGAACGAGGCGGCGGACGCCGCAGGCCGCGAGCCCTTTGCCAATCCGAGAAACGCCGCCGCCGGCAGCCTGCGCCAGAAGGACCCCAAGATCACAGCCCACCGCGACCTCGAGACCTTCATCTACGCCGTGGCGGACGAGTCGCCGCTCTCGGTGACCAGCCAGTGGGAGTTCTTGCACTGGCTCTCTAGCTGCGGCTTCCACGTGAACCCCAACGCCCGTCGCTGCACCTGCGCCGCCGAGGTGCACGACTTCTGCGCCACCGCGCTCGCGCACAGAGAGGACCTCGACTACGACATCGACGGCGTGGTGGTGAAGGTCGACTCCTTTGCCAGCCAGACGGCGCTTGGCTTCACCGCTCGTGCGCCGCGCTGGTCCATCGCGTTTAAGTTCCCGCCCGAGGAGAAGCGCACGGTCCTTCGCGACATCCGCATCCAGGTGGGCCGCACAGGCGTGCTCACCCCCGTCGCAGAGTTCGACCCCGTGAGCGTTGCGGGCTCGACCATCGCGCGCGCCACGCTCCACAACATCGACGAGATCCGCCGCAAGAACGTGCGCGTGGGCGACACCATCGTGGTGCACAAGGCCGGAGACGTGATTCCCGAGGTCGTGGGCCCCGTGCTCGAGCTGCGCCCCGCGGACTCCAAGGAGTTCCAGATGCCCACGCACTGCCCCAGCTGCGGGAGCCCCGTGGTGCGCGAGGAGGGCGAGGTTGCCTACCGCTGCGTCTCCATCGACTGCCCGGCGCAGGCCGTCGAGCGCCTCATCCACTGGGGGAGCCGCAACGCCATGGACATCGACGGCCTGGGCGACGAGCTGGTGGGCCGTCTGGTCGAGAATGGCACCTTGACCGACGTCGCGGACTACTACGACAAGCTCACCGTTGACGCGCTTGCCTCCACACCCACGGGCCGCGCCTACGAGACAAGCACCAAGGACCACACCGAGGGCGAGGACATCCTCGTCGGACGCACCATTGCCGAGAAGGTCATGGCGCAGGTTGATGAGTCCCGCGGCCGCGGCCTTGCGCGCGTCCTCTTTGGCCTGGGGATCCGACACGTGGGAGCCAACGTTGCCACGGTGCTGGCGCGCCACTTTGGCTCGCTCCAGGCACTTATGGCCGCAGGCGAGGAGGACATCGCCACGATCGACGGCATTGGTCCCAAGATTGCGGCATCGGTGCGCGAGTTCTTCTCGGTGCCCGAGAATGTCCGCGTGCTGGAGCGCCTGCGCGAGGCGGGCGTTGTGCTTGAGGAGGAGATCACGGAGCCGGAGCGCCCGCAGACGCTTGCCGGCCTCACCTTTGTCCTCACGGGTACGCTTGAGCACTTCACGCGTGATGAGGCGGGCGCGCAGCTCAAGGCGCTGGGTGCCAAGGTCTCGGGCTCCGTGTCAAAGCGCACGAGCTTTGTGGTTGCTGGTGCTGCTGCTGGCTCCAAGCTCACGAAGGCGCAGTCGCTTGGTGTGCCTGTGCTGGACGAGGCGGCGCTCGAGCGCATTCTAGAGACGGGGGAGGCGCCGCAGACGCAGTAGGCCATTCGGCGGTATCTCCACCGGTTGCTTAAGCTCCCCCTGGGCGTCATCTGCAATCTCAGGGGGAGCTTTCCACTGGAATCTGAACGAAGCGCCTGCTTTTGTGCCGCCTTGACGCCCGAAGGAGCGTTCCCGCGGCCATTGCGTATGAACGGCTTTCTCGGGCACCATAATCTTGCCCGAGCGAAAGTTTCAGCTGGGATTGGGGGGTGACTTCCCCATTCTCACACCAATTACTAAGTATCCCATCTCTGGAATGCTTCTGCACGGCTGCGTCCGTCGCGGACGATAGAGGACCGTCTGCGGCACAGGTGCGCCTCGAGGGGTTTAACGCCTCCCGGATTGGCTATAAAGATAGTGACTAAACGGAGTCGCCCAGCAAGGACGACCGAGGTAGGAGGTGCATTCCGATGGGCAGTGACGAGAGTTCAACCAAGCGCCTGCCTTTGGATGCATGAATTCACCCCAGAGGCGGTGGCAGATCCCTCGCAACGTCAAAGTCGATACGGTGGCACCGCGAATACGCTGATTAGACAGCGACGTGAATCATAAATAGGGCAGGCGCATCTTTTTTCTCCGGTCGGTGAAGAACCGACACCCCCAGACAGGTTCCTAACACCACGAGAGGAACGGAGAACGGGTTCGCACCAAGCGAGCCATTACCGATAGCACGTGCTTATCACCTTTGTCGCATCCCGTGCGGGAGCGACCTCCCTAAGGGGGAGAGTCCAAAGTATCACGTAGGTGGGCGGGCGCCCGGAAGGGCGTCCGCCCTTTTGTGTCTTCGATTGATGCCCGTTTTGCTCGATGCGATGCATTAAGGCCTTGGCTGGGCCATTCCTGCATCGAAACCTCCTTCGTTACACAAATTGCCAATCTTGTGCGCCGAACTACCCTACGTTACACGTAGTTTTGGCATGACCCCGAGTATCAGTTACAACATATTGATTAATATGAGCATTCAAATACCATATATAGTATACAGATGGGCCTCGCTACTTTGTCGGACCGAAAAACCATGTGTAACGGAGGGCACTTCGGCGCAGCGAGGATCGAATTTGTGTAACGAAGGGCGGTTCGATGCACTTCCGCCTGCAGCACTAGCCATCCGTGACAGCCCTTCCGGCGTTTCCCCTGCATTCTAAACACCGAGAAGTTCGCGGAGAACCTTCTGACCATTCCGCTTGGGCCGCGGGCCTCCTGTTTCCCACCTGCGGTATCCTTGGTGGTCGCGACGGGCCCGCATGGGGCGTGCACCGCCGCGCCCCAAGGAATGCGAGGTCACATGCTCAGGATCGGTCACGCCATACTGCACGTCTTTGACTTCGATAGCGGCAGCACGTTCTTCTCCGAGCGCGAGCTCGACCTCGACAATCGCCAGACCCGCTCATACGTCACGCGCCGACTGCGCCGCATCCGCTCGAGCGCCGAGAGCAAGCACGGCACCTTTGCCCCCGAGAGCAACTTTGCCTCGGGCCTCAAGGAGTACCTTGCCAGCCAGGTGCCGTTCGTGGACTTCTCCGTTCAGATAGCCCAGTGGTTCTGGGAGGAGCTGCGCCGCGCCGAGGACCTCGAGCAGTGCGACCTCCTCGTGGCGGATTTCACGGACACCGGCGAGATGCGCGCCTCCGAGAACGCCGACGAGGACAAGGTCTCGGATGCCTACGAGTCCGAGGGAACGCGCCTCTTTGCCGTGGTTCTTCTCCCCAGGAAGCAGGCGTTCATCCACGAGGTAGACGAGAACGGCAACGAGATTGCCCGCCAGGACGCCACGCTTCCCAACCCCACGCAGAAGGTCGACACCTACGTCCTCATTGACGCCGACACCCTCGCCATCGACTTCCACGACAAGGAGCGCAGCGTGGCCGGCGAGTCACGCCAGATCATCCCCGAGCTCTTCCTGCAGTGCTCGCAGGAGGCGTCGAGCCACGAGGTCATCGACGAGGTCACGAGCATCGTGGAGGACCTCTCCGAGGAGTACGGCCTCACGCCGGCGGTCGAAGTCTCGCGCGCGAAGGCGGCGCTTGCCCGCCACGCGGACACCGACGAAGCCATCCAGCCCGCAGACGTGGGTCGCGAGGTCTTCGAGGACAACCCCGAGATGGCGCAGCGCTTCGAGGAGCGCACCCGCGAGCGCGACTTGCCCGAGGAGGTGCCGGTGCGCCGTGGCGCGGCCAACCGCCTCACGCGCACGCATCGTATCCGCACCGACACGGGCGTGGAGATCGCCTTTCCCTCCGAGCTGGCCGAGCGTCCGGGCTACATCGAGTTCTCGCACCAGGAGGACGGCAGCATCTCGATCGTGATCAGCAACGTGGCGCGCATCGAGAACCGCTAGGGAAGTGCTGGTCGCCGCGGTGCCGTCGGCCGCTGGCCGTCTGCCCCATGTGTTTTTCGTCCGTCATGCGGTGAACGGGTAGAATGGCATGCGTGACCTTTAACGTAACCCATCCGTACTCTAGGAGGCCCCATGCAGACCAGCGGCACCAGCAGTCGGCGTGCGTCCAACGCACTCGCTCCCGCGCGTACCGTCACGCGCAGGGATGCCTTCAGGCTGCTCATCGGCGCGGGTGTGCTCGCATTCGCCAGCCCCGTCGCCGCCTTCGCCACCTCTCAGTCGGACATCGACGCCGCACAGTCGGACGCCGATGCCGCGCAGTCCCAGCTCGACCAGATCAGCCAGGAGGTATCGGATCTCTCCGCACAGCTCTCGGACACCGTCGGCCAGATCGATGACGTCTCCGCGCAGATTGACCAGACCCAGGCGGACATCGACGCCAAAGAGGCAGACATCGAGGAGAAGCAGAAGGACATCGACACCAAGCAGCAGGAGATCGAGCAGAAGCAGGAAGTCTTGGGCCAGCGTATGTCCTCTGCGTTCAAGTCCGGCAATGCCAGCACCCTCGACCTGCTGCTCTCCTCGGCGTCGTTCGAGGAGCTCACGTCCAACATCTACTACCTCGACAAGGTGTCCGAGCAGGACAATGCCATGATTGATGAGGTCAAGAGCCTCAAGGCGGACCTCGAGACGCAGAAGGCGCAGCTCGAGGACGACAAGGCCGCCCTTGAGTCCAAGCAGGCCGACCTCACGTCCCAGAAGGACCAGCTCAGCCAGCTCAAGAGCGAGCAGGAGTCTCAGCTCGCCGACGTCCAGGCCAAGCAGGACGAGGCCCAGACCCTTGTCGACCAGCTCAACTCCAACGTCCAAAGCCTCATCGACCAGCGCAACGCCGAGCTTCTCGCCGCCCAGGAAGAGGCCCGCCGCATGGCCGCCAGCAGGAGCTCAAGCAGCTCAAGCAGCCCGGTTACGATTGTCTCCGGCGCATCCGGCTCCCAGGCTGCCGTCATCTCCGCCACGTACAGCACCGGCTCTACCGGCGCGGGCTACTGCGCCGCGTGGGTTTCCAACGTCTTTGCCAACGCGGGCGTGGGCTCGTTTGGCGGCAACGCTTGCGACATGTACTGGTCGTACTGCTCGAGCTCGGACAAGTCATCCATCAAGCCGGGCATGATCATTGCCGTCCCCACCGAGCCCTACTCCGCCGCTGCGCGCCTGTATGGCCACATTGGCATCTACGTGGGGAACAACACCGTCCGGCACTGCCTGAGCGGCGTGATTACCACGCAGAGCCTGGACTCCTGGATCAGCCAGTTTGGAGTTTCTGCCACCCCGCGCTGGGGCTGGTTGGGTGGCGTGGCTCTTGCGTAGCACGGCTGGCGAGAGGGACGAGGTAGCCTCGGTCCCGCAGACCCCCGCGCAGGTGACGCTCGGCGTCGTCTCGGCCGTCATGGCCATTCTCGGCGCCGTGGTGCTGCTTGCGGGCGGGCTGGTGCTCTTTGCTGCCGTGACCGGCCAGGCAGACGCCTCGGATTCCGGCCTCACCATTGCCGGCATCACGCTCTCTGGGTGGTCTCCCATGGGCCTTGCCATTGTCACGCTTGCCGCAGGAGCGCTGCTCTGCCTCACGGCATGGCTGGGCTTTGCCGCCTCGCGCGACTCCGGGCGCGTGGGGCCGTATCGCTTCCTCTGCTACCTGGTTGGCCTGGTGCTTCTCGTTGCCATCCTCTGGAGCTGGGGCTCTGGCACCATCCTCATCTTTAACCCCGTCGTGCTCTCCACCACCATCACGTACGTGGTGGTGTGCTCGTCGCTTGCCGACCGCGTTCAGCGCGAGCACGACGAAGGCGTGCGCGGCGAGTCCTTCATGCTTGACGGCCACCAGCGAGCGCTGAGGCTCATCTCGCAGGTCATGATCGTGACTGCGGTGCTCAACGCCGTTATTGCCCTGGTGCTGTGGTATGCCGTCTCGAAGATGGACCCCGCTGCGCAGCTCAACCTTGCCAAGGCGCACTACACTGCCGGGCAGCTCTCGGGGAGGGTGCTCGCTTGGGGCCTGTCGTCTGCGACGGTCAACCTTCTTGTAGGCCTCCTCGGCCTGCGCGGTGCCAACCAGCCCGAGAAGATCCGGCCCTTCCTGTGGGTCTCGGCAATCTCCTTTGGCTACGCGGCAGTCCAGCTGGTGCTGGGAATTGTGACCTCGGGCAGTATGGGAAGCGTGCAGTCCAGCTCCATCACCGACGCCCTCTTCTACGGCGCCTGCACGTACCTCAGCGTAAAGATTCGCCGCCAGCCGCACGACCGCGAAGGTCAGGCAACTGACGGCGAAGCGGGTAACCAACCGCTTGGTGCCAACTAGGCCGTGGGCTCGGTGAGCTCCAGCTCCATGAGCCGCGCGATGCTCACGATGTAGATCTTGAGCGCGCGGCGCAGGCTCTCCTCCGAGACTGCCTCGTCGGGACCATGCTCGATGCCCACCCACGAGGGCTCCTTCGCGTACGGCTCGTGCGGGCCAAAGGCGCAGGCGCGGCGGAAGTGGCGCGCGTAGGTGCCGCCGCCAATGGTGAACGCCTTGCCCTCGCGGCCGGTGTACTCGGCATAGGTCTCAAGCAGCGTGGTGATCTCCGGCGAGCTGGGATCGATGTAGAAGGGCTCCACGTCGCGGCCCTCCTCGAAGTTCGCGTTGAAGCGCGTGGCAAAGCGCCTGAGCTCCACCGTGATGCGGCTGCCCGAGGTCGAGGTGGGGTAGCGCGCGTCGATGGTCTGGACAAAGCGGTCGCCCTTCGTGCGCACGGTGCCGCCAATGCAGGTGAGCTCGCCAAACTTGTCGTCTGCGGAGGCGATGCCCAGCGGCTTGCCGTCGCTGGCGTGGCAGACCTCGTGCTCCAGGTGCAGCCAGCGCTTCTCGGTGTCCGTGAGGCCGGGGACGTTGGCGAGAAGGTAGTCGGCAAGCACGCAGATGGCGTTCACGGTGCCGGCAGGCATGGAGGCATGGCCGCCCTTGCCGTGTGCCGTCACGCGAGCAAGCCCCTCACCTGCAGGCTCGACGCCTACGTGCGCTGCAGCGGGGAGCTCCTCGGCGTCAACGCGCACGAGGGCCGTGGCCTGGCCGGGGATCGCGTTGGAGACAGTGCCGCCGTCGAGCTCCTCGATCACGCGGCCCATCATGGGCTCGGAGGTAAAGCTGCCGCCAAAGAGGCCCTTCTCGCCGCAGATGAGCGGGAAGTCGGCGTCAGGCGAGAAGCAGAAGGCGGGCTCGGGGCAACGGTCGAGGTAGTGCTCGACGTCCGCCATGTTTGTCTCCTCATTGTTGCCAATGATGCAGCGAAGGGCGTAGGGGAGCGACTCGCCGGTCTCCTTCACCTGGAGGGCAAAGAAGTGCGCAGCCCAGAGCGAGAGGACCAACGGGCCCTTGTCGTCGAGCACGCCACGGCCCATGAGGTAGCCCTCGCGTCGCGTCACGTCGAGCGCGGGAACAGTCCAGCCAAGGCCCACGGGGACGATGTCAGAGTGGGCGATGGTCGCCACGTAGGGTGCGCCCTCCCTGCCGGTGACCTCGCCGTAGCCAATGCAGCCGTCGAGGTCCGTGACGGCAAGGCCAAGGCGGCTGGCAATGCCCTCGGCTGCCACCAGGGCCTCGTTTGCCTTGGGGCCATAGGGCTTGCCCGGCTCGGCGGCCGAGAGATCCTCGACTGACTCGATTCTCACAAGCGTGCGGATGTCTTCGACAACGTCCTCCCAGACCTCGTCGACGTATGCGTCGACCTTGGCCTTGAGCTGGTCGTCGTTGGTCTGTGCCATGCTTCCTCCCAATGGGTTGGTAAATCGTGCCCCACCATCTTAGACGCTTGCGCTGGGGCGTGGCGGCGGGGTCGCTCGCGGGGTAACCTCGCGGCGCTGGGGGTAAGTGGTGTCACAATGGCACATGATGCTGCGCGGCGCCCACGCAGCGCCGGAGGTGCGGTGTTGACCGGAGGAGGTTTCCGTGGCTGGTGACGAGTGGTACAAGGACGTGGTGTTCTACCAGATCTGGCCGCGCAGCTTTGCCGACGGCAACGGCGACGGCATTGGCGACCTCTATGGCGTCTACGAGAAGCTCAACTACGTGAAGTCGCTGGGCGTGGGTGGCATCTGGTTCTCTCCGCTGTACGTCTCGCCTAATGCCGACTTTGGCTATGACATTGCGGACTACCGGCGCATCTCTCCGGACTATGGGGACGAGAAGATCTTCCGCCGCGTGCTTGACCGCGCCCATGAGCTGGGCCTCAAGGTCATCATGGACCTGGTGATAAACCACACCTCCATCGAGCACGAGTGGTTCCGCAAGGGCATCGACCCCGCAAGCCCCTACCATGACTACTACATCTGGCGCGACCCTGCGCCGGACGGCGGCGTGTCCAACAACTGGCAGAGCATGTTCGGCGGTCCCGCCTGGACGTACAACGAGGAAAACGGCCAGTATTACCTGCATCTCTTCTCGGCTGGGCAGCCCGATCTCAACATGGACAACCCACGTGTGCGCGACGAGGTCAAAGACGTCATGCGCTACTGGCTGGACATGGGCGTCGACGGTTTCCGCGAGGACGTGATCACGCTCATCTCCAAGGCAGAGGGCCTGCCCAACGACCGTGGCCCCCTCTCGCTTCCCAAGGGCAGGCAGTACTACGACTGTGGGCCGCACCTTGCGGACTACCTGGGCGAGTTCCGTCACGACGTGCTGGCACAGCACGACTGCTTTGTGGTGGGCGAGGCGCCCTTCGTGGACGTGGAGAAGGCGCGCATGCTCACGCAGGGGCCGCGCGAGAGCCGCTTGCTTGACATGGTCTTTAGCTTCGAGCACATGGAGGCAGACTGTCTCTTTACGGAGTACATCCCGCTGCCGTTTAGCCCCAGGCGCCTGATGCGCGCGCTTTCGCGCTGGCAGGACGGGCTGCACGGCGTGGGCTGGAACGCCCTCTACCTCGAGAACCACGACCATCCGCGCGTGATCAGCCGCTACGGGAGCGAGCGCTACCGGCGCGAAAGCGGCTCGATGCTCGCCTGCGCGTACCTCTTCCTCGAGGGGACGCCCTTCGTCTACCAGGGACAGGAGATTGGCATGACCAACATCTCGCTGCCGACCATCGAGGACTACCCAGACTGCATTGCGCAGGCGAACTACCGCTCCTACGTGGGGAAGATGGGGGAGGAGAAGGCGCTCGCCCGCGTGCGGCGGGCCACGCGCGACAACGCCCGCACGCCCATGCAATGGGACGCCACCCCAAACGCCGGCTTTAGCACGCACGAGCCGTGGTTTGCCGTGAACCCCAACTACCGCGAGGTCAACGTGGCCGTGCAGGGCAATGACGAGAACTCGCTTCTCAACTTCTACCGACGCGCCATCGAGCTTCGAACCAAGAGTACTGCCGTTCGCTGGGGCGAGTACCACGAGTTCCTCCGTGCGAACGGTAGTGTGTACGCGTACTCGCGCGAGTTCGCGGGCGACGACGAGCACGAGGCCGAGACGCTGCTCGTGGTGTGCTGCTTTGGCAAGGGCGGGCACCGCGTGGGGCTGCCGGGGAAGTTCCGGGGCCGCCCGCACGAGGTCCTTCTCGCCAACTATCCCGTGGAGGATGCCAGCGCTGACTCTTTTGTCGCGCGGCCGTATGAGGCGCGGGTGTATAGGGTGCAGTAGGACGGCGCGTGTGCGACCGGCGCGGCGTGCGTGCCGCCTGCGCGCGGCGCGGCGCCTTCGCGAGGCCTCCATGCCTTCCGACTACAATGCCACCTCCTGCTGCCGACACGTAAGGGAGGTCCAAGGCAATGAAGGTCGCCATGAGAAGGACCGTGCTCGTCGCCGTCATCTGCTTTGCCGTCGCGCTCGTCGTGAGCGTTGCGTTTCTCGTCTGGTTCAACGCCGACCCCGACACGAACATCACCGCGATTCTCTCCAGTCTGCCGCTGAGCTACCTATACGCGATTTCGTCCGGCCTTGCCGCGTTTTCCGTTGGAGCGCTAGTCGCGCTTGTGGCGGGATCTCTCGCACACCTGCGTATGCCCAACCTGCCGCGCGTGATCTTTGCCGCGCTGGGCTGGGTCGTGCTGGGCTTTCTGCTCCTTGCACCTGTCATTGCGACGCTGGCCAACAACTCGGCCGCTATTGTGTTTGCGCTGGTCGTGTACGCCGCAATTAAGGTCCCCGTGGTCTTTGCGGCGTTTGGCCTGCTCCTGGGCCTGGGCTTTGCCGAGAGGCGCGACGCCCAGCAATAGCACTGCCGGCAGCGCAACCGTTCTCTAGCGGTATTTGAGAACGACGCCTCTTATGACCTGCGGAAACATCGCGGCCGTTTCTCAGAAACCGCTAAAGAACGGAATAGCCAGCTTTGCAGGGCGGCCGAGTGCCCGCTCGTCTCCTCCCTTATGGCCTTTTTTGGTGCCAGGGCTTCTCGGCGCTATTTATTGCGCGAAATTTCTTGATGAGAGGACCATCAACTGGGTAAACGCATGTCTGGTCGAGAAAACCGCGCAATAAAGGCGAGCACAACGACCAGACAAGACTGGCGCCTGGCATGACTGCCGGCGGTACTGCCGGCTGTAGGGCGTGGCTGTTGGCTAGGAGGCTGCCGGGCTGGGAGCTGCGCCGGGCCGGAAGCGGCAGCCGCGAGGGGCGCCGCAGCTCCTACGCCTCGCAGATGAAGCGAACCACCTCGTCGATGGCGTGCGAGAGCCACATGGCCTCGCCCACCACGTGCGCCCCCTCGCCAAGCGTGACCAGCCGCGCGTGGGGGAACTCCTCCGCCGCGCGCCGGGCGTCATCAAAGGAGCGGTGGCTTCCGTCCTCGCTGCGGCACACCAGCACGGGTCCGCGGAAGCGACGCATGTCTCCCCAGATGCTGCCCGCGTCCTGACCATCGCCCGTGGTGTGCCCGGCAGAGAAGTCAGGCGAGAGAAGCACCAGACCGGACACGTCATGGGGATGCCGGGCCGCCGCAAGCGTCGCCACCACGCATCCGTGCCCAGCGCCGGCGAGAAACACGCGGCAGTTGTCGATCAGGTCCAGGCGCCCCACGGCGTCGGAGGCGGCCTCGAGGTCTTCGAGTGCCCGCGACACCTCCGGCACCGTGCCGGCAGCAGGACCGCTATCGCTCACCACGCAGCTTGCAACGCCGCGCGCCGTCAGCTCCTCAAGCGGCAGCTTCACTGCCACGTCGTCCCCGCCTGCCCACATGATCGCCGGCAGGGGACCGGGGTCGTTTGGGGCAAGGAGGCGCACCCGCACCTCTCGCCCGTCCCGCTCGCAGCGAACGGGCAGCTCGTGCCAGCCAACGCCGCCAAGGACCTCCTCGGCCTCGCGCTCCGCGCGCTTTTCTCCGTGCCTGAAAATGCCCATGTCCACCTCGACCGTCCTTCTTGCCGCCCGTTCGCCTGCGTCTGTGAACTCGTCGCTCCTACGCGTCCGACCGCGCGAAGCGGTTCGCCATGTGCATGCTGCGCTCGTAGAGCACCTTGGCGAGAAGCTCGTCGGTCTTCTCGCGCGCGTAGTCTGCCACGTGCTGGTTGGCCTCCTCGAGGAGGTCCTGCGCCGCCTCGGCGCCAAGGCCCTGCTTGGCCACGAGCGCATCCGTTGCCGCCAGCATGCGCTCGCCCTCGGAGCCAAGATCAAGCTGGTAGGCCTCGATCGCGGGCACGCACTCCGCGTAGTTGGCGTCTGCCATGGCGGCGACGAGGCGGTTTGCCCAGTAGAAGCTCTCGGTCGAGACGCGCTTGGGATCGGTCTGCTCGAGGTAGGCGGGCGTCTGGCTCACGCTGGCGTAGAACGGCAGTAGCGCGTTGAACGGGTTGGAGCCAAAGGCCAGCCACTGCACGCAGCGCGTGGCCTCGGGGCCGTACGGGCGCGCCTGCAGCACGGAGAGCTGGCTGTTGCGGTTGATGCCGATGGGGCGGTAGTGCCCGCGCGTGGCCTCCGTGCCAAAGCTGCCGTACGGGTCGTAGGCGGTTCCCTGGTAGTGGAGCGAGAGGACGTACTTCACGTCCTCGATGGTCACCTTACGCTCGGGGACGCTCGCCCAGGGGAGGTCGTTCGCCTCGGGGCCCATGGGCGCCGAGGGGGAGTCCCAGCTCTGGGCGTGCGGGTTGAGGAAGCGCTGCATCGACCAGGCACGCGGCGTGTTGTAGAGGTGGTCCTCGTCGGAGTGGCTGCCAAAGGCGTCACGCGGGTTGAAGACCCTGTCGTTCTCGCCCTCCGTGCGCAGCGTGAGGTCAAGGTGGTGGGCGGCCATCCACTCGGCAAGGTCGGGCGAGCACATGTGCTCGGTCTGCTCGCCCAGGGCGTCTGCCAGGTCAAAGGAGTCAATCCCCAGCTGGTTGGGCATCGTAACGTAGCAGTCATCGGGCACGCGCTTGGCGATCCAGTGATGGCCGCCCACGGTCTCCAGCCACCAGATCTCGTTGACGTCCGAGAAGGCAATGCCGTTCATCTCGTAGGTGCCGTAGCGCTCGAGGAGCTCACCAAGGATGCGCACGCCGTCGCGTGCGGAGCGCGCATAGGGCAGCACCAGCGTGACCATGTCCTCCTCGCCAATGCCGCCGGGCTGCTCGGGCTCATAGTCGTCGCTACCGGGCGTCCCCTTGGCGGGCCGATAGACGACCATGGGGTCCGCGCCCAGGACGCGCTCGTTGGAGGTGAGGGTCTCGGTGGCGCTCATGGCAACACCGCGTGCCGAGAAGCCCGCCTCCTCCCAGAGGCCCTGGGAAAGGTCCGCGTTGGGGACGGCCGTGTAGCGCACGCCGTCCTCGGCAGGCAGCGGCACCGTGAGGTGCGAGATCTTCGAGGTGTAGCTGGTGCGTCCCTCGGGGTCTACGACGCAGAAACGCTTGGGGTTGAACTCGCCGTTGGCGGAGTCCTCGTTTCTGGCGACGATGGTCGACCCGTCGTAGCTGGCCTTCTTGCCAACCAGGATGGTGGTGCAGGGCATGGTGCCTCCTTGGTCTGGTGTGTGGTGCCGGCATCTCGCGCCGGCGCGTTCTCACATGCCATAGTATGCCCACCTGCCGCGGCACCTGCATGCAGGCTTGTGCGCATGTTACGGAAGGCGCACGAGTGGGCCGTCGCCGCCGTGTTCCGGGCGAAATCCCCGTCATACTGTGGTGGCACAAAACGCGGCCTCCCTGGTGGCATTTCTTGCCGGGTACGCCGCCTGCGAGTTAGACGAGAGGAACCACGAACAATGACCATGACCTTCAAGCGCCGGCTGCCCATCCCCATGGAGATCCGCGAGGAGATGCCCCTCTCCGCGGACATGGCGGCGAGAAAACCCGCCTTCGACGCCGAGGTGGCGGCGATCATTCGCGGCGAGTCCCCGCGCCGCCTGCTTGTGATTGGGCCCTGCTCGGCCGACCGCGAGGACTCGGTCCTCGACTACGTGACGCGCCTTGCCAAGCTTGCCGACGAGGTGAAGGACAAGCTCCTCGTGGTGCCGCGCGTCTACACCAACAAGCCTCGCACGCGTGGTACCGGCTACAAGGGGCTTCTCCACAACCCCGACCCCGAGGCGCCGGCAGACCTCCTCGAGGGCGTGAAGGCCATCCGCCGCATGCACTTGCGCGTTGTGGAGGAGACCGGCATGTTCACGGCGGACGAGATGCTCTACCCCGCCAACTTCCAGTACCTCATCGACCTTCTCGCCTATGTGGCCGTGGGCGCGCGCTCGGTGGAGAACCAGGAGCACCGCCTGGTGGCGAGCGGCGTCCCCATGCCCGTGGGCATGAAGAACCCCACGGGCGGCTCCACGGCCGTGCTTCTCAACTCCATCTACGCCGCGCAGGCGCCCCAGACCTTCATCTTCCGCAACTGGGAGGTCGAGACCACTGGAAACCCGCTGGCGCACGCCGTGCTTCGCGGCTACGTTGGGCCGGACGGGGCAACGTATCCCAACTACCACTACGAGTACCTTGAGCGCCTGGCCGACAGGTACGATCCCGAGAAGTTCGAGTTCCCGGCCGTGGTCATCGACTGCAACCACGACAACTCCGGCAAGCGTCCGCTTGAGCAGGCTCGAATCGTGGACGAGGTGCTGGACTCCGTGCGGCGTTCCGAGCGCATCGCGGGACTCTTCCGCGGCTTCATGGTGGAGTCCTACCTGGTGGACGGCAACCAGCCCGTAGGCGGTGGCGTGTACGGGCAGTCCATCACCGACGCCTGCATTGGCTGGGAGGGCACGGAGCGCCTGGTGCGCGACATGGCCGAGCGCCTGTAGTGGCGCGGCGACGCGCGTGGCGTGTCGCGTGTCGCCAATAGCCTCCATTTGGAGCGTTTTGCAACGCAGAAGGCCTTCCGGAGACAATTTGTCGCCGGAAGGCCATTTCTGGTGAGTTTTTCAACAGTATCGGCCCTCCGGCGATAATGCGTCCCCCCGCGGCTTTCAGAAAACCCCAACTTCTTATTAAGTTCCCGTCGAGCCTTGCGCTCCCTCCGTGTGGCTTGGACCACTTTGGGTCCCTTAACGCCCCTGCTTCAGCGGCGTTTAAGCCCCGCGTCATACCTTGGAATTCAAGGTAGCTGAACGAGGAGGGGTCACCATGAGTCTCACGAGAAGGCAGTTCTTCCGGGCCGGGGCCATCACCTGCGCGTCGGCGGCGGCCATCGCGGCAGTTGGCGCTGCGGACCCCGCTTCTGCAACCGAGACTGGCCCCACACTGGTGTCCCTCGCGGACGCCGCGCCGGTCGACGAGGGAACGTACGGCTCGCTTGTCTCGTCCTTTGCGGTCATAAGCGACACGCACGTGGACGATGACGCCCCAGACTACGACGACAACCTCGGGAACGCCCTTGGGGACATCGCCGAGAACTGGGATGCCGTTGACTCCGTGGTGGTCAACGGAGACATTACGAACAACGGCTATCAGTACCAGTACGACATCTTCGAGCGGCGCGCCCAGGCGGCGGGCTTCTCGTTCCCGGGTTCCTTTACCTGCGTGATGGGCAATCACGAGCAGATGGGCGACGGCACCCACACACGCGAGAGCGTCGAGAGCCTGCACGCCAACTTCCTGGAGAGGACCGGTGCCAGCTCCGTCTACTATGACCGCTACGTGGGCGGCTCGCACGTTATTGCACTTGGCCCTGACGAGTACGTCTCGCCCTACGACGTCTCGACGACAGACACCTTCAAGCTCAGCGCCGCGCAACTGTCGTGGCTCTCTGGCCTTCTCGACGAGGACCAGGCCGCCGGCGTGCCCTCCTTCGTCTTTGTCCACGAGCCGCTGCAGTATACCGTCACGGATTCCTATCCCGGTGGCTGGGGATTCGAGAACTCACTCGAGGATGACGCCGACCTTCGCTCTGTGGTCTTTTCCCACGCAGGTGCCATTCTCTTCACAGGCCACACCCACGCCTACCCGGACGTCGTGCAGCGCAACCGAGGAGGCAACCTCTTCGTGGGCACGGGCTCTGTTGCCTACGCGTACGCCCAGGGCGAGACGTACCTCACCGACGACGGCAGCTACGACTCCTTTGGGTGGCTCGTTCGCCACCACGAGCGGGCCGTCGAGTTCTGCATGCGCGACTGTCTCAACCACGAGTGGGTCAAGGGTTCGCACTACCTGTGCCGGCTGGGACCGCGCTAGGTGCGCGTACACAGGAACTTACGTGGATATCAACGTACGGTCGTAGCCCACTTCCTCTCCACTGGTAGACCACTGCGCCCAAGGATGCCCTCGCAAAAGTAAACTTAGGCTTGGCAAGCGTCGGTTGGGACCTTGTTGGGGGGTATCAAATGCGGAAAGAACTGGAGGAGAAGGCGCTCTGGCTCACGCGGGAGCTTCTCAGACGCTTCTGGCAGCTTGACATCGAGTACGCCCTGTCGCTCTGCGCCAACAACGTGATGTGGGTGGCGCCCGAGCAGAACCGTTACATGCGCGGCATCGATGCGATGCGCGCGGACCTCGAGGAGAACCTCAAGGAGCTTGTGCCCTGCCGTCAATCGCAGCAGGAGTACACCGTTGTCCAGAACTGCGGGCGAGCCCTCTCGATCATCGGCCGCTACATCGTGACAACCGACGCCGGAGCGTCCGTCTTTGCGCGGGTGCAGCAGCGCATGCAGATCATCTGGGAACTCATTGACGGCGAGCTCCGCATTCGCTCGCTTTACATCTCGCACCCCAGAAACGAGCTGCCCGTCGCGTCCGGGGAGTCCTTCTGCAACGTTATCGGTCGCGCTGCCAAGCGCTACCTCGATGACCGCACTGCCGATAAGACCGACCAGCATCGCGTGGAGATTTACGACCGCGAGGGCACGATGCACCTTGTGGCACCCATGGATGTCACTCTCGTCGAGGCGGTGGGCAAGCGCTCCCGCTTGAGCCTGGCATACGGCTCGTTCGAGACGTGCACCTCGTTTGGTGAGGCGGTCGCCGTCTTTCCACACCTCATGAAGGTCCACCGCAGCTACGCCGTGAACCCTGAGCGTATCCATGCCGTTGACCAGACGTCCATCATTATGGAGGGCAACGAGCGAGTCCCGCTTCCCAAGGCGCGCCGCGCAGAGGTCATGCAGCGGATTCGTGCCCTTGCGGACGGTGAGCTGGACTAGAGCAGTCTGCCCCGGGTGCTTCTGTGTCTCTCGCTGGCTGGTTGCCCTTGTTGGCATCCGGTGAAAACGCGCGCGAGAACACCCGGCCAAAGACTGCTGCGAGGAACTGGTTGAAGAGCGTCCCCGTCATCACGGGGAACATGGTCGCCGCGGGGAAGTACGCCTGCGCGATGACGGCGCCGGCCGAGATATTCCTGAGCGCCGAGCAGAACGTGAGCGTCACGGCCTGCTCGCGCTCCAGGTGCATGAGGCGTGTGGCGGCAAAACCCCAGAGGTAGCCCGACGACGCCATGGCCGCAATGAACACCATGACGCCGGCGAGCTCCGGCGTGAGGTTGAACATGAAGTCGTGCAGGCTCGTCGAGTTTGTGGTGATGACGAGAATCACAAAGATGCGGGCGAGTGGCGCTAGGGCGGGGGAGAGCGTCGCCTTGACGCGGCCGCGCGTTGCCTGGTTGAGCGCGGTGGCGGCGAGCGCTGGCAGCGCAATCATGACGAGCATGTCAAAGAACATGCCAGCCGCGTCAACCTGCACCGTTGCGCCCACCAGGAGCCTCAGAGTTGCGGGGATGGTCACGGGCGAGTTGAGCGTCGAGATGAGCAGCGTTCCCAGAGCGAGCGACATGTCGCCAGCGTAGATGCCTATCCACATGGTGGACGTCACCGCGATGGGGACCGAGTACTCAAGAACAATGCCGGCCACGATGTTTGGGTCCGAGAAGAGAAGCCCGCCCAGCACCCAGCCCATAAGCGGCATGAGCACCTGCGAAATCGCAATGGCAACGAGCATGGGGGCGGGCCGTCTGAAGGTGCGCGCCAGGTTGAAGAAGTTGTTACCCAGAGAACCTTGGAAGGTCACAAAGGCAAACATGGGCGTGACCAGGGGCTTGAGGACAGCGAATGCGTCGGGTGCGCAGACGCCAAACACCAGGCAGAGAGGTACCAGAAACACCATGTTGTGAGCGATGATCTCGCCCAGGCGCCTCCATACTGCCATGCAGCCGTCCTCCTTGCCTGCGAAACCCGCCTGCCTTCCTGCAAAAACTCTGAACAGGCTAGGCCCTGTATGTTTCCTGGTTGCGTCGGGACGGTGCGCGGCGGCAATAATGCGCAAGAACAACATGCGTATAGGGGTGTTGCGGTATGTCCGGCGGTGTGCCTGACTTCCTCGACTGGCCCGCGATTCTCGGCTGAAGCGCGCGTGTCTCTCTCGGCTGGCGTCCGATCCTCGCCAATTATTGCGCGCTATTTCTGGCGAGAAGATCGTTTTCCCAGTTGAGCCCCAGAATGCGGGGGTGCGGACGTTTTCTTGGACCGGCTACACCGCCAGCCCGAGCCTCGCCCTC
>ERZ839489.204-NODE-204-length-70430-cov-6.616426_pt1 | contig 70430 bp, 59 predicted proteins | sample MGYA00519938_ERZ839489 | MGnify/ENA primary metagenome ERZ839489 (study PRJEB31850, sample SAMEA3708846) | human gut metagenome | biome: human gut; feature: human-associated habitat; material: faeces | place: China | collected 2014 ...
CGGCGATTCTATAATATTAATAGATTGTTATTTCAAGCCTTTGTCGCGGAGCAAAGCGTTTGGAGACGGTTTGTGACCGGCAAATTTTTTGTATAGCACCATCGGGTCCTCATCGTTGCCCGACTCAAGCAAGTGTTTGAGTTTGGCAGCAGTTGTAGGATCGAAAATGCCGTGTTTCTGGAACACTTCAAAGCCGTCGCAGTCGAGCACCTGTGCCCACAGGTAAGTGTAGTAGCCAGCGGCATAGCCGTCGCTGCTGAATATGTGGTTGAAGTATGTAGAACGATAGCGGAACTGGATTTCCTCCGGCATACCGAGTTTCTTTGCAACCGACTGCTCGAAAGCGGCAGCGTCGAGGTTGTCGAAATCGGTGAGCTTGTGCCATTCGAGGTCGAGCAACGCCGCTCCTACCAGCTCAGTGTTGACAAAACCCTGGTTGAACTTGCTTGATGCCACAAGTTTCTCTACGAGAGAGTCAGGAATCACCTCGTCGGTCTTGTAATGGCGTGCATATACCTTCAGCAATTCCGGCTCGAGCAACCAGTGCTCGTGGAGTTGAGACGGGAACTCTACGAAGTCGCGGTCCACGTTTGTTCCGGCATTGCCTTTGTAGTGAGTGCGAGTGAGCATACCGTGAAGACCGTGTCCGAACTCGTGGAACATGGTCTCCACCTCATCGAGAGTCAGCAAGGCAGTCTCTCCGGCAGCAGGAGGCGTGAAGTTGCCCACGTTGTAGACGATAGGACGCACACCCTTTGTTCCGTTAGCCTCTTGGAACACAAACATCCAAGCACCCTGGCGTTTGTCTTTGCGAGCGTAATAGTCGGACATGAAAGTGGCAAGATGCTTGCCTTCGCAGTCGAACACATCGTATGCCTTAACGTCCGGGTGGTAAACCGGCACGTTGGTCACTTCCTTGAACGTGAGTCCGTACAGGCGGTTTGCCATGGTGAAGATGCCCTTGCGCACATTCTCAATAGGGAAATACGCGCGCACGTCGTTCTCGTCGAAGTTGAATTTCTCCTTTTTCACCTTTTCAGCGTAGTAATAATAGTCCCACGCCGCGATTTTGAAATCACCGCCGTGGTTGTTTACATAAGCCTGCATGTCGGCGATTTCCTCGTGCGACTTCTTGACAGCCGGTTTCCAAATCTTCATCAACAGACTCTCGGCGGCTTTAACCGTCTTTGCCATGACATTGTCGGTCTGATAGTCGGCATAGGTCTTGAATCCGAACAAGTTGGCTTTCTCCTTGCGCAGGCGCAGGATTGTGGCAATCAGCGCCTTGTTGTCGTTCTCGTTGCCATTGTTTGCAAGGTTGATGTAGCCCTTATACATCTTTTCGCGCAGCGCGCGGTTGTCGGCGTAGGTCAGGAACGGCAGACGGCTCGGAGCGCGCAGCGTGAACACCCACTTGCCCTCCAATCCGGCAGCCTGAGCCTCCTCGGCCGCCTGCGCGATGCTCGAATCCGGCAGGCCGGCAAGGTCAGCCTCGTTGTCGACCACCATCCGCCAATTGTTTGTGTCGTTTACAATGTTGTTTCCAAATTTCAAGTTAGCCGCAGCAAGTTGCTCGTTGATGTCCTTCAGCTGAGCCTTCTTCTCAGGCGACAGCAGCGCGCCGCAGCGCACCATCTGCTTGTAGTATTTCTCGAGCAGACGTTCCTGAGGTTTTGTAAGGTTGAATTTCTTGCGGTTGTCATACACTTGCTTCACGCGGCTGAACAAACGCTCGTTCATCATCACCTCGTCGTTGTGTTTAGACAACATTGGCAGAATCTGCTCTCCAAGAGACTGCAGCTCAGGTGTTGAGCAAGCGTCATAAAGACCGTTGAACACGTAAGTCACATTTTCAAGCAACTGTCCGGCATTGTCGAGCGCGGCGATAGTGTTGTCGAAGTCGGCAACGGCACGGTTGTTGATAATGGCCTCAATCTCCTGGTTGTGCTGGCGTATGCCCTCCTCAAAAGCAGGCAGATAGTCGCTGTTTGAGATTTTGTCGAAAGGCGGCATGTTGAAAGGCGTGCCGTAGGGCGCCATAAAAGGATTCTCGGCTTTCATAACTGTAGGGGAAAATAGCATCAATGCCGAAAGGCAAAGAGCGGTTACTGTCAATCTACACTTTTTCATACACTATTATTTAAAATTGTTTATGTCGGTTTTTTAATCATGAAGTCAGCCACCAGCGGATAATGGTCGGACGCTTGCGAAGAACCTCTCCTGCACGCAGTTGCATCGAGAAAGTCGCCGCTGTAGAGAATGTGGTCTATGTGGAAATAGAAACGGTTGCGGTAGTAGGTTTTCAGCGGACCGAATCCCCCGTCGCGGTAAGCGTCGCACAAGTCGCCTTTGGCTGTCAGATAGGCGTAGGAGTAGGGCGTGTCGTTGAAATCGCCGCAAATCATCACCACCGCCTCCGGCTGCGCTGCGTGCAGGCTGTCGGCTTTGGCGCGTATTATCTCCGCTTGTCCCGCGCGTTGTTCAAACGCATTGCGCAGTTTGCTCATCAAGCGAGAACGCACGCCACGGATTGAATGCTTCTGTTTTGGCGATGTCAGCCCCATATACAAGCGTTTGTCAGACTTAGTCAGACCTATCGACTCCAGATGCGTGTTGATGATGAAAGCCAGGCGGTTTCCAATCGACGATTGATAGACGGCATAGCAGAAATACTTGTTGTCGTCGTAGACCTCGACCGTCTTTACCGGACGTTTCGACAGGTATCCGAGCGATGTTGTCAGACAGGCGTCGATATGCGGATATCTCGCCGTCAGCTCGTCCCACAGAAGGCCTTTGTAGCGGTATTTTATGCCTTGTGTGTCGGGCGTTTCCTGCATGCACACGAAGTCGGGATTGTAAAGCAGAATCTCGTCGGCAATCGTCGCCCCCTGCTTCGCCTCCGGCATCCCGAACGTGTTGTAGGTCATGATTCTGAAATCGTGTTTCTCCGACAGCTCAGAACCGAAGTTGAGGGGGCAGAACGCAAGCAGTTGCGGAATAGTCAACACTATAGCCGCGCCAGTCACCCACAGGTTGCGTCGGCAAACGACCGTCCACAAGACAGCGAAACACAGCAGCGCAACGAGAAAGATTGGGAACGCCAGCACGAGCAGCGACAGGTAGCCGCGCGAACGAGGGTCGGCATATCCAGCATACGCCGAGGCGATGTAGACCGCCGCTACCGCGACATTGAGCCAGAACGCCGTCGTCACAGCAAAGGATTGTATGCGCTTTGTGTTTATACCCATCACTTTATTTTGTTGCTTAATTCGTTAAGTTCTTTCTTTTCAGCCGCCGACAGCGACGCATAGCCCGACACCCTCACCTTGTCGAGCAGAATGTCGAGCCGGTTTTCGTCGAAACCGTCGACAGGCTTTGTGTGCAGCGGCGGCAGCACGATCGCCTTGCGCCGTCGGGCGAATATTTTTTTGCGGCAGTCGAGCGCCACGACCGCTCCCGCCAGGATTCCGCCCAAGTGAGCCGCGTGCGCGCATACCGCCGAAGCCTCGGCACGGGTTGTAAGCAATGCGAAAGCCACATAAAACAAGGCAATCCATTTGATTTTCACCAAGCCGAAGAGCCATAGGCGAACGTGATAGTCAGGTTTTGTCAGCACCGCTGCCGCCGCCACCGCCATGACCGCCGCCGAAGATCCGATAAGTCCCGGCGAGGGCACAAATTCCGCTGCGAATAGGTAGGCAGCTGCGCCGGCAAGTCCGCCGGCGATGTATGTGGCCACGAATCTCCGCGGCGTCATCAAGTCGAGCGCCACGATGCCGAAGCAGTAGAGACACAGCATGTTTCCGAGGATGTGCAGGAAGTCGAAATGCGCAAACATATAGGTCAGCAACGTCCACGGCGTCGACATAACCTCAGTCCACGACTGCGGCAGCATAAGCCATTCTCCCACGTAGCCTATTCCAAACAGCGCGGCGATGTGGACAATGACAAACACCACAGCATTGACCAGCACGATTTGCACAACCGCCGACTGACGGAGGAACGAGGATGATATTTTCCCGCTAAAACCCACTGCGATTGATTATTCCTTTTTTCTTCCAATATAAAATCAGCAACAGACCGAAGAGCAGTCCGCCGAGGTGGGCAAAGTGAGCCACGCCAGACATTGTGCCGCTCACGCCAAACAGCAATTCAATCAAACCGTAGCCGATAACCATATATTTGCTTTTAATAGGCACAGGAATGAAGAACAGGTAGAGCGGAGCATTGGGAAAAAACATACCGAACGCGAGCAATATTCCGAAAACCGCCCCTGAGGCACCCACGGCAACGTTCATGTCCAGGAACTGCATTGTCGGGACAATCATGCCATGCCCGAGGTCAACGCCCTCATAGTTGGCAACAATAGGGTGCAGACTGTAGGCCATGGCAGCCTCCTGTATCAAAGCCGCACCGACACCGCAGACCATATAGTAGGTCAAAAAGCGTTTTGAGCCCATCACCTGTTCCAGAATCTTTCCGAAGATGTAGAGCGAGAACATATTGAAGAAAATATGGGCAAAACTGTTAGTGTCGTGCAGGAACATGTATGTGACCAATTGCACCGGGTTGAAGGCAGGAGCCTCGACATAGTGCAATCCGAGCCAGCGAGTGACATCGAAGCCTTGGAGGTGGTACATAGCCGATGTGGCAAGCCACACAACGATGTTGATGATAAGCAGATGCCGCGTTACCGGCGGAATTGAATTTATAAAATTTCTTGTGCTCATAACTTTTGTTTCAGATTACAAAGATAGTGCAAGGAGAGTGGAAAGAAAAGAGCTTGCTCGATTTTCTTTCCCGATTCTCAATCTGTCCGCTCTAAATTTCCGCTGAGCAAAAATTTGCACTATCTTTGTAGATTGACAAAGAACCGGAAGTTTATGGAAAAGAAAGACAATGAAATAATCATCCCGTGGCACGAGGCTCCAGCCAAAGCCACCGCAGGAAATCCATACCGCGAAGGTCCGGCGCTGACCAAACGCGGAAAGTTGCTCGGACGCGCTCCGGAAATCGACACAGACGACGAGTCGAAGAAGCGCACCGTACTCGACTATTACGACTTGAAGAAGATGGTGCCGTTTTTCGACGGGAAGCCCAAATTGGTGCACGCATTGATGAAGCTGATGAAACTCGACAATGTCAACTATCTGCACCACCGCAACCTCAACACGCCGGGAGCCGCTTTTGTGCGCGGGCTGCTCGATGATTTCCACATCACGATGCGTGTTGACGGCGCTGACGTGCTCAACAACTTGCCCGCGGGCTCGTTTATCACCGTTTCCAACCATCCGTTCGGCGCACTCGACGGCATAATGCTCATCGACCTTTTGGCTTCGCGCCGCAGCGATTACAAGGTGATGGTCAACATGATACTCAACCATATCCGAGGCATGCGCCCCAACTTTATCGCCGTCGACCCGATGTCGAGCAACGACCCAGCCAAGCGCGCTGTTACGATGAAAGGCATCAAGGAGGCGATGATCCACGTGCGCCGCGGCCATCCGCTGGGATTCTTTCCCGCCGGAGCTATGTCGAAACTCAATTCGCATCTCGACATACAGGACCGCGAGTGGCAGCCGTCGATCATCCGTCTTATCCAGCAGCTCAACGTGCCTGTTGTGCCGGTCTATTTCCACGGGCGCAACAGTATGATTTTCAATCTGCTCGGAGTGATAAGCTGGCAGCTTCGCACACTGCGTCTGCCCGCCGAGGTGTTTGCCCATTGCGGAGAGACCTATCATATCTCTGTTGGCGATGTGATTACGCCCGACGAGCAGAAAAAATTCGCCGACGTAAAGGAATTCGGCGCAATGCTGCGTCAACGCACGTATGCGCTGCGCGAACGCAAATAATAAAACTACAGAATATATGTTCAATCTCAATAAATTCATAGGCGAGCACGTTACCCATCGTGCGGAAAGCATGTTTGCCGCCGACATTTCCGCCAACAGCGCCACGCTTTCGGCGGAAATCAAGGACAAGAAAGTGTGTGTGATAGGCGGCGCCGGATCTATCGGCTCCTCGTTTATCAAGGCGGTGCTGCGCTTTGAACCAAAAAGCATGGTGGTGGTCGACCTTAACGAGAACGGACTCGCCGAGCTGGTTCGCGATGTGCGCTCCACCGACGGCCTGTTTGTCCCCGATGAGTTCCGCTGCTATACACTCAATTTCGCCGACCCCATTTTCGAACGCATCTTCCGCGAGGAAAAAGGATTCGACATCGTGGCAAATTTCTCAGCCCACAAACATGTACGCTCGGAGAAAGACCGCTACAGCGTGCAGGCACTTATTGAGAACAATGACATAAAGGCAAAACGCCTGATGGATCTGCTCTGCGTCTATCCACCGCGCCATTTCTTCTGTGTCAGCACCGACAAAGCCGCCAATCCAGTAAACATCATGGGCGCGAGCAAACGCATAATGGAGGACTTGGTGATGGCTTACAACGAGCGGTTCAAAGTGACGACAGCCCGTTTTGCCAACGTGGCGTTTTCCAACGGCTCGTTGCCCGACGGATGGCTTCACCGCTTGCAGAAAAAACAGCCTCTGGCAGCCCCTTCCGATGTGAAACGCTACTTTGTGTCGCCCGAAGAATCAGGACAAATCTGTATGCTTGCATGCATTCTCGGCAATGGTGGCGAGGTGTTTTTTCCGAAACTCGGCGAAGACCAGATGCTGACGTTCTCCGAGATATGCGACAATTTTGTGAAGGCGGAAGGATTCTCGAAGGTGGAATGCGCAAGCGACCCGGAAGCCAAACAGTATGCCGCCCGTATGGGCTATGACAGCGCGCGCTATCCAGTGGTCTACTTCAAGAGCGACACCACCGGAGAGAAGGCGTATGAGGAATTTTTCGTGCCGGGCGAGAAAATAGCGATGGACCGCTTCTCCGCACTTGGTGTGGTGGAGAAAAGCGAGCATCGCCAGATGGTGGAAATTGACGGATTTTTCAACGAGCTGGAGGGGATATTCGCCAAACCAGACTTCACCAAAAGCGAGGTCGTGGACGCCATAAAGCGGTTTATCCCCAACTTTGAACATGAGGAGAAAGGCAAGAACCTTGACCAAAAAATGTAGCAGACAATGAAACGACCGTTGATACTCGTGTGCGGAGGCGGACATTGCAAATCCGTGATAGAGGCAGCCGAGAGCGCCGGTTTTGCGATAAAAGGCATTCTCGACGTGGCGGAACGCATCGGCGACGATGTGCTTGGGTATAAAATCGTGGGCACAGACGACGATGCTGCCCTATATGCCGCGGAATGCGACTTTGTGGTGACCCTTGGGTTTATCAAGAGTGCCGCGGTCAGAAACCATATAATAGACAAGCTGACCGCCGCCGGCTGCCGGTTTGCAACGGTGGTGGCTTCGACCGCCCACGTGTCGCGCCACGCCACGCTCGGCGAGGGGACGGTGGTGCTCCATCGTGCCACGGTCAATGCCGGAGCGTCGGTTGGACGACATTGCATCATCAACACCGCCGCCAACGTGGAGCACGATGTGACGGTGGCCGACGGCGCGCACGTGTCGACCGGAGCGATGCTCAACGGAGAGTCGCGTGTGGGTGCAGGGGCGTTTGTGGGCAGCGGCGCGGTGCTTGCTCAATGTGTTGCCGTGGGAGCAGGCAGCGTGATAGGTGCCGGCAGCGTGGTGACAGTCAGTTTGACAGAACCGGGAATCTATGCCGGCAATCCGGCACGACTAATCAATAAAAAGAAATGAGCCATACACTTATAATCGCCGAGGCGGGCGTGAACCACAACGGCTCGCTGTTGACGGCAAAACGACTTGTCGACGCGGCTGCCGAGGCAGGCGTTGACATTATCAAGTTTCAGACGTTCAAGGCGGAGCGGCTGGTGTCGAAGGATGCGAAAAAGGCCGACTATCAGAAGCGCAACATCGGTGACGGCGACGACTCGCAGCTGGCTATGCTGAAGAGTCTTGAGCTGTCGGAGGCAGACCATTACGAACTGGTTGCATACTGCCGCGAAAAAGGCATCAGATTCTGGTCGACGGCTTTCGACATGGAGAGCCTCGACTTTCTGCACTCGCTCAATCTCAGACTGTGGAAAATACCTTCGGGAGAGATAACCAACTATCCGTTTATAAAAAAAATAGCCTCGTTCGGCGAACCGGTGATAATGTCGACCGGTATGTGCGACGAGGACGACATACGCAACGCAATGGCGGTGCTCACCGACAACGGGCTGCGCCGTGAACAGATAACCATACTGCACTGCAACACGCAGTATCCCACGCCTATGGCTGATGTGAACCTACGCGCGATGCTTACGATAAAACGGGATTTCGGAGTAGAGGTGGGCTATTCCGACCACACTCAAGGCATCGAAGTGCCTATAGCCGCCGTGGCTCTCGGCGCTGCGGTGGTGGAGAAGCATTTCACGCTCGACCGTGCAATGAAAGGCCCCGACCACAAGGCGTCGCTCGAGCCAAAAGAACTGAAGGCGATGACAGCCGCCATACGCAACATCGAGCAAGCCCTCGGCACTGGCGAGAAATGCGTGTCGGCCTCAGAACGCGCGAATATCGCCGTGGCGCGCAAAAGCATCGTCGCCGCGTGCACCGTCAAGAAAGGCGACATCCTGACCGACGGCAATCTGGCGGTGAAACGTCCGGGCACTGGCATCTCGCCGATGCGCTGGAATGAGGTTGTCGGCACCCGTGCGTCAAAAGACTTTGAACCAGATGAAATGATTGTGCTATGAGAAAGATATGCTTCGTAACCGGAACGCGCGCAGAGTACGGACTCCTGTGCCGGCTGATGCGGCTCGTTGCCGACGACCCCGACCTGCAGCTGCAGATTGTGGCTACAAATATGCATCTGTTGCCGGAGTACGGCATGACATACCGCGAGATTGAGAAAGATGGTTTTTCAATCGACTGCAAGGTGCCGATGAGCAAGCCTTCGGACGACGCACATGGTGTGTGTGTGTCGATGGCTGAGGAGATGGCTGGGATAAGCAAGGCATTCTCAACACTGAATCCCGATATTGTTGTGCTTCTTGGCGACCGCTACGAGATTCTTGTGGCAGCCGAAACAGCACTTATCCACCGCATCCCGGTGGCTCATATCCATGGCGGAGAAGTTACCGAAGGAGCGTTTGACGATGCGATACGCCACGCCGTGACAAAGATGTCGGCGTTGCATTTCACGTCGTGCGCACAGTATCGTCAGCGCGTTATACAGCTTGGAGAACAGCCAGAGCGGGTGTTTGACGTGGGCGCGCTCGGCGTGGAGAATATAAAGCGAGTGCCGCTGATGGACAAGGCGGAACTTGAGGATTCGCTCGGATTCAAGTTTGACGGCGACACGGTTGTAGCCACCTATCATCCTGTGACGCTCGGCGGCGACCCTGCGCACGACATCAAGGAGTTTCTTTCGGCGCTGGAGGCTGTCGACGGTTTGCGCGTGATTTTCACCATGCCCAACAGCGACACCGGACGCGACGTCATTGCCGACGCTATCGCCGACTACGTAGACCGCCATCCCGATAAGTCGAAGGCATTCGCATCGCTCGGCCTGCGCCGCTATCTGTCGGCTTTGCACTATGCCAAAGCGGCGGTGGGCAACTCCTCGAGCGGAATCATTGAAGTGCCGTCGTTCGGCATCCCGTCGCTCAACATCGGCGACCGTCAGAAAGGCAGACTGGCGTCGGAGAGTGTTGTGAACTGTGGCACGGGTAAAGATGATATTCTGAAAGGTCTGCGCCTTTGCCTATCTCCGGAGATGTGTCGGCGGGCAAAGAATGCCGACAATCCCTATGCGAAAGACGGTACAGCCAGTCTTATCCTTGACCGGCTGAAGCACGCCGACCTCGCCGCGCTACGCACAAAACATTTCTACGATATACCTGTAAAAGGGTAGTGGCATTAACAATAAAAAAGCGGGCATTTCAGATGAAATGTCCGCTTTTCTTGAGCCTCTTGTCGGATTCGAACCAACGACCCCGAGATTACAAATCACGTGCTCTGGCCAACTGAGCTAAAGAGGCGTTTTGCTTTAAGCGAGTGCAAAGGTACTCGCTTTTACTTGATTTTCCAAATATAATAAGGAGAAATTACTGTTGTGAGTTGTGAACAACTATGTTGGTATAAGTTTATTTATTTGATAGTCAAGAGATAGCCTTGTTAATAAGTTTATAGCGCATAGCGTGTCCGGTTATATCACTTCAGGCGTCTCGTCAGGGATATGTCCGCTGCGGATGCGCCATTCCTTAGGATATAGATTGTTGGCGCGGTTGCCGAGATTTTTGACAAATCCGAGAGGATGGTTGCGGTAGGCAACAACGACATATCCGCGCGGACAGTCGGCAGGCAGAGCCACGGCCTCCCCCCTGAGGTAGGCTATGGCAGAAGCATAGTCGAGGTCGGCGCACGGGAAGGCATCCTGGCGGAGAGCCACGCTTTGCGACAGCGCGTGTTGCGGTACGAGGTCGCGGCCTTTTGCCCGAGCCATCGGTATGCCCGCCAGCAGCGTCTTTGCCGTTTTTGCAATCCTTTCCACAAGCGGCTGATGAGCTTTGGCGACGGCGCAAATCGCATCGTCGTATGCCGTGATGGAAAAGTTCTCCTGGTTGCCTATCCATTTCGGGCATTCGCCGCCCTTTGCCGACGTTTTTTTGCCTTTATTCTTGTCTTTTTTCGTTTCTTTCTCCGCGTATTCGCCATTTTTGCGCACCACAGCCATAAACAAGCCCTCGCCGCGTGTGAGATGAGGCATAAAGCGGAAACACGGATAAGGAGTGTCGACACCCTTGTGTATCCCCCATGACGGGTCGGAGACGATGTCGACAGGCTCGGCGCCGAGCGAACGGACAAGGAAGTCGATCATATCCTCGTTTTCGGCACGGTTGAAAGTGCAGGTGCTGTAGATGAAAATGCCGCCAGGCTTCAGAGCCTGCCAGATGTCGGAGGCAATTTCGCGTTGGCGCGCGGCACATTGCTCGACAAGGGCAGGAGTCCATTGCGCCACAGCCTCGTCGTCCTTGCGCATCATGCCTTCGCCGGAACACGGCATGTCGGCAGCCACGATGTCGAAAGCCTCATACAGCTTCCCGAGACGGGAGGCGTCGCTGTTGGTGACCACACAGTGTGGATAGCCCCATTTCACAACGTTCTCGCGCAAAATCTGCGCGCGCCGGCTGTCAATTTCGTTTGCCACGACGAGAGAGCCGTCGGGCAGAGCATCGATGGCAGCGGTGGTTTTTCCTCCCGGAGCGGCACACAGGTCGAGGTAAGCCACCGGAGAATTGCCAGCCACCTGACTCAGCACATGGCTAATAAACATCGACGATGCGTCCTGCACATAGTAGCATCCGGAATGCAGCAGCGGATCGAACGTGAACTGTCGCCGCGCGTCGAGGTAGATTCCCGACCGGCACCAAGCCACGGGGTCGTCGGTCGCCGGCGGCATAGCCTTGCGCAGGTTAACCCTCACCGCCACCGACGGTTCGGTCTGCAAAGCCTGAAGCAAAGCATCGGCCTCCTCGGGCAGCAACGCCAGCATCTGTTGTCTGAAAAGTATAGGTAGTTCCGCCATTATTCGCTGTAGTATATGCGTTTCACACGTGAAGACACCGATGTCAGCACCTCATAAGGGATGGTCTGCAGGCGGTCTGCCACATCCTGTGCCGAGATATGCTCTCCGAAAATCTCCACTTTGTCGCCCACGGCGCATTCCACGTCGGTCACGTCGGCCATGAACAAGTCCATGCAGATGTTGCCCACAGTAGGCACTCGCTTGCCGTTGATCCACACCTCGCCGTGTCCGCAGCCAAGATGTCTGTTGAAGCCGTCGGCATAACCGATAGGTATCGTCGCGATGCGCGACGGGCGTGTCAGCACGCCGTGGCGGCCGTAGCCGATTGTTGTTCCCGCCTCCCATTCGCGTATTTGGATTATTACCGAATGCAGCGAAGACACCGGACGCAGTTTGTCGTCGTAGCCCGCACCGAGAGTCGGAATGCCGTAGAGTCCGATGCCCAGGCGCACCATCTCGTATTGGTGGTCGGGGAATCTCAGGATTCCGTCGGTGTTGAGGATGTGGCGGATGATTTTATGATTGAAAGCCGGAACAAACGTATTGCAGCAGCGGTCGAAATATTCAAGCTGGAAATGGGCATAGCTGTCGTCGTGCAGGTCGTCGGCGGTGCATAGGTGCGAGAAAATCGATGCAGGGCACACGTTGTCCTGGCTTTTCAACAGTTCGACGAGCTTGGGCAGTTCATCGTAGACAAATCCCAGACGGTGCATTCCCGTGTCGATTTTTATGTGTATCGGGTAGTCTTTCACATCAAACTTCTGCGCCTCGCGTATAATCTCGCGGCACATGTCGAAAGAGAAAACCTCCGGCTCCAGACGGTTGTCGAACAGCGCCTTGTAGTTGACCACCTTCGGGTTGAGCACCATTATAGGCATCGTGATGCCCGCCTCGCGCAGCGCCACGCCCTCGTCGTGTGCCGCCACGGCGATATACGACGCCCCCTGCTGCTGCAGAGTCTTGGCAAGCTCGTAGGATCCGGCTCCGTAGCCGAAAGCCTTCAGCATACACACAATCTTCGTGTCGGGCTTCAGCCGCGACCTGTAGAAGTTGAAGTTGTGCACCAGCGCGTCGAGGTTCACCTCCAGCACCGTTTCGTGCTGCCGCGCCTCGAGCATCTCTATTATGCGGTCGAACCCGAATTCCGGCGCGCCCTTCAGCAGGATGAGTTCCTTAGAGAAGTCGCTCTGCGACATAGCGTTGAGAAAAGCGTCGGTCGACGGAAAGAATCGAGAGTTGCCGGCAAACAAATCACTGTGGGCGGAAATTTCCCGTCCGATGCCGATTATGCGGTCGATGTGGCGCAGGTGGACAAGTTCGGCAATTTTTTTATACAGCTCCGACGCGGGGATGTTTTCCGGCAGCACGTCGGAAAGAATCAGAGTGCGCGAGCGCAGCAGAGTGTCGCGGCGCGACATAAAGTCGATGGCAGGAGCAAGCGACAGGTAGTCGCTCGTGTATGTGTCGTGAATCAGCTGGCAGTCGTTTACGCCCTCCATTGCGTCCATCCGTGTTCCGGTGGGCGACAGAAGCTTGAACCGTTCCTCAATCGTATCCATAGGCACGCGCATGCACAGCAGCGTGGCGAGGCACACGATGGCGTTTTCGATGTCGGCAGCCGCCGTAAACGGAATCTTTACCTGTCCGGCATACAGCAGATAGGTGTAGTTGATTGTTGTAGAGTCTTTCTCTTTGATAATCGAAGAGATAAATATCGGAGCGTCGGTGTTGACGCGCGACCAGCTCACCTCCTGGTGTCCGTATGACAAATCGATGATGCCGTTGCAGATGGTGTTGTTGTCGCCGTCGAACACGATGTATTTGCTGTTGCGCGACAGGCGCAGCTTCTCGATGCATTTTTCTTCGATCGACGCAAAACCCTCCTTGTGCTCGTTTCCGATGTTGGTCATCACCGTGATGTCAGGGCTGATGATGCTTTCAAGCACTGGCATTTCGTCGGGTTGTGAAATACCCGCCTCGATGATTGCAAGACCGGTGTTGTCGTCGATGTCCCAAACCGACAGCGGCACGCCAATCTGCGAGTTGTAGCTGCGCGGACTGCGCACGATATTGTAGTCGGGACGCAGCAGCTGAAACAGCCATTCCTTCACCTGAGTCTTTCCGCGGCTGCCCGTCACTCCTATCACCGGGATGTGAAAGCGGTGGCGGTGGAACGAGGCGAGTTGCTGGAGCGCCTTTATGGAATTTTTCACAACAATGAAATTGGCGTCGCTTGTCGGCACGCCTTCCGGGATGTGCTCCACCACAAAATTGCGCACGCCTTTCTCATACAGCTGGTGCACGTAGCGGTGACCGTCGTTGCTGTCGGTGTGGAGCGCGAAAAACAGAGAGCGGTCGGGGTAGGTAAGAGTCCGTGAATCGGTGAGAAGCGTGTCGATTGAGGCATTGTTCAGATGCGAGGCGTCGGCACCGAGAATTTCTGCTATTTCGAGAATCGAATATTTCATTGTTTAAGAAGTTTGTCGATTATTGTTTTCACGTAAGGCATATCCGCCGACAAGGTGTCGGCAGCGCGGCGAGTGGCAGCGCGGAATGCCTCTGCTGCTTCTGAGTCGTCGGTCAGCGGGCGGTGGAGCAGTCGTGCATACACCTTTTCGCAGCGTGTGCAAGCCTGACGTGCACGGTCGGACAGGCACGAGGACTTGAACCGTTCGGCGACATACGCCACAGCCACATCCGACGGATGCACCATATCGGCGGCAAAGAAGCGGTAGTCGCGCAGCTGGTCGAGCATAATCTCATACGATGGAAAGTAGTGGCACACACCTGGGCGTTGCGCCATGATGCTGTCTGCGGCAAGCAGCAGCGTGGATTTGCTCAATTGGTTGCCATGGGCGCCGTCGGCAAGGTGGCGCACCGGACTTACGGTGAACGTGATGTCGATGTGGGGATTGAATTTGCGGATGTCGTCGATTAGGCGAACCCATTCGCCTGCAATCTCGTTGGCGGAGAGCATCCGTCGGTTGAACATTGACGCCGGCATCTTGTGGCAGTTGGCGACGGTTTCGCCGTCGGCGGTGGAAAATGCGTAAGCGGTGCCGAAGGTCACAATCAGATGTCGTGCCGATCGCAAACATGCCACACCCTCCGCATAGGCGGCGTTGATTTTCTGCAAAGCCCTGTCCTTGTCTACGCTTGAGAAGCGGGAATGATGCGACATGCTGTGCCACAGGTTGCCGTAAGCCACAAGTTCGTCGGCAGAGAACGGCATGTCAGCCATCAGGCGTCGCAGCGACTGCGCTATGCTGCGAGGGTTGTAGAGCGTGCCGAACGGGTTTATGCACAGTGTCAGCATCGACCGTTTGAGCAGATTCCCTACATCTTCGGCAAAGCATGACCCAAGCATCATCACAGCCTCGTCATGCTCTATTTTGATGTCCACAGCATCGGTGTCAACAAGCGTTTGAAAATCCATTGTCGGTCATTTGCGTAAATCAGTGCAAAGATAGTGCAAGGAGAGTGGAAAGAAAAGAGCTTGCTCAATTTTCTTTCCCGAGGCGCAGCCTATTTTATCCTCCCGTCTCTCAGCGGCACCGCGTTGCGGTGCGTGTCATGCCATCTCGCTACCCCGGACGTTGTCCGGGGTTAACTGAAAACGGGTCCGCGCTGCGGACCACAAATTTAAAGACGGAGGCAACCGCCGACGGGCGGTTGGATAAATCAATGAATAACCCGTTGGCGGAATTAATTTAAGTTGATAAATATGAGTAAAAGGTTATATGTCGATGATTTTTAGCAACTTAGTGGTGATTGAAACATTAAGTTCAAACCATCGTATGTACAACCGTTACACAAAATTGTCAAAATACTTGAGATATGCAAGCAATTCTCTGAAAATCTCGTCAATGAATCGGGTAATGTTCCACGTCGTGGTCCTGTTCCCAAGTTTTCGGATTTGGAAGTGGTGGCGCTATCCCTGACAGCAGAGACCGAGAGCATTGATAGTGAGAAGTGGTTGTTCGACTATAAATTGCAAGAGTACAAGGACAGCATTCCCAATCTCATATCAAGGAGACAGTTCAATGACCGCAGGAAGAAAACGTCAGGCCAGTGTGAGGAACTACGCTAATATTTTTGAACTTGTTGAACGCAATATTTGCATTTTTGATGCATTTGTAGTTTTTGATGACAACTCTTTCATTCTTCAGTTTTGTTAATTGAAACATTAAAAGCCTTGCAACGCCTGTTCGTTTGATTGGAACGGCACAATGAGAAACGGTTGAACTTCTCGTAGATATCCAAGCCACGCCCCAGTGTGATAGTCCACCCCGTGTCCGTTTTTATCAGACGATCATGGTCTGCCTTAAAGTCGTAAGTGAACTCTATACCCATCGGCAGCAACTCATCTGCCAAGTCGTTGAATGAGTCTATCATCTCTGCCACTTTCTCGTCATCGTCATTTTGCGTACTCAGATGAATTTTTATGGTGTCTTGCTGGGTTGACACATCTTTCACCATTTGTATGAAATCCACTAAATTGTCTATCTGATAAGGTTGGCGAATGAAAGGAGCGGTTATGCAGATTTCCTTTACAGTGCGCAGATAATTACCAAACAGATCTTTGTAAGTCACTCCACCCTGGTTCTTTCTTATGGATATAGTCTTGGCTACAAGAGGTTTTAAGGATGTTATCGACGTTCTTGAAACCTTTCTCGGACTTGATACGGCGTAGCTCGGTGCGTTTTATTTCATCCTTAGAGACGGCCAGGTCTTTGAGATTCTCTACCTCTGTCACCTTCAGGACGATTTGTATCAGACCTTTGTTGGAGAGGGTGCGGTCGAGAATGCCATGGACAGTGATGACATTGCCATTCTCAAAGTCGTCACGGAGATTCAAGGGCGTGGAGAGGGTGAGTTCGTCGCTGGTGCTTTCATCAACAAGCCTATCCGTAGCGGTATGGTAGTACTGATTGATGTAGGTGCCTTTGAAGTAGATGCCTCGAAAACGCACGACCTTCTGGTTCACCTGACCGGTGGCCAAGTGATTGCGAAGGATGCCGATAATCTCTGAGGGCTTGAAGAAATTGGCAGTGGTGGGTATGATGGGTTGCTCGGGCATGGCGTTATTGGTTTTCGTTCAACATGGGCAAAGGGACGGCTATCCGATAGAAGTTCCAAAGGTGGCGGTCGTCTTTCTTGAGGAAATCCTCCAAGGGTTTGTCCTTGAAAGGGTTCTCCTCCTCCCCTTCTATTGGGTAGATAATGACACAAGGGATGTGGACATCGGGCTGGGTGGGGAATATCCATTTATCACGGCTATAGCCACTCAGCTGTCTAACTATATAGGTGTCAATACTTCCTTGGTTGAAGCGTGGAATATACTTGGTGTCCAATACAATCTGCGGTGAATAGCACACGAAGTCGGGATAGCCGGTGTGGCCTCGTACCTGATAGTGTATCAAGTTTCCGTATGCCTCTCGTAACAGTCCCAACACATAGTGCTCATAGAGCATGGCCATATCAATCCAAAAGACGGGGCACTCCTCTTCCTCGGCAGTGGTGATATTGGTGATGTTGTAGTCATACCGATGGAGTATCATCTGTGCGAGCTTGATAGCATCGTCGTATTCTTTGAATATCTTATGATGTTTAATGGCTTTCACCTCCCATACTTCTATCTGGTCATTGACATTGGCAAAGGCTGATAGGCATTCATGGACGGTGTGCTGCAGGGGGAGCAAACTGGGAGAAAGACCGGCGACTTGCAATATCTGCTGGGAGAACAGCAGGGCTTTCTTTATCAGTCGGTTCTCAACGGTGTCCTCCGAATACTCCTGGTATTGGCAGAAGACCTTATCGTATCGTTTCTTCTGAATGTTGGTGCGTTCATTGCGGAAGATGGCAATACGGCCTTTGACCTTTTTGAGGTTGTCCTCTCGTTGGACATAGTCTTTTTTCAGTCCTCGCTTGACGATTTCCTTCACGATGGAGAGGAAATGGACAACAATGAGGGGACTGAGCACGCTCTTTAGCTCGGGGGCTTTGATGCGTGGCAGCTCCATATCAACGGCATAGATTTTTGAGAACTCTTTAGCCTCGATGCCACTGTTGAAGCAGACGCTGAACATTTTTAGGAAGTCGATGCGGTCACAACCATACTTGGTGGTTACAACAAGGGGCATGGTTTTCTCTTCGTCGAACCATTGCGCTCCAATGACGTAGGAGGCGTAATAGCCGGACTCGGTGATGACGGGCTCGTCAGAGTCGATTTCATCTTCCGCCCTCATGGTATTGCGCCACTGCCACTGAAAGAACCATCTGTCCAGACCTTTGCTTTGGCCTGGAAGACGCATTCCTTCACCCCAATAGGCTTGTTGGGCAAAGGAATCGTATGGTATCTTTTCGTGTTCGCGCATTACTGGTCAGCTTGATGGTTACATTCAGCGTTCATCCATTTCTCAAAATAGGCTTTATCACCTTTGACGGACTTCAAAATACCGTCTTTCTGGTATTCCTTTATCAAGGGAACGACCTCGTACTTCATCTTGAATTTCAAGGTCTCCATGTCCTTGGCCATGAAATAGCTATGGCCAACCATCAAATCTTCTAACTCAAAGTCAGCGGTTTTATGGCTGGCAATGAAGGATTGCTTGTCCTCGGCAGATGTGCCGTTGATTTCAATGAATAACGCCAAGGATGCATCCTTTACATCATCGGCAATGGCATTCGCCTCGCACCAATTCTTTATTACATCGGCACTGGGTTCAAGCGTTACAAAGGCGAAGCGTCGTCTTACCGCATAGTCGATAGAGCCTGTAGAACGGTCTGTGGTATTCATCGTACCGATGATATACAGATTGGAGGGCACAGTGAAGTCATCCTTTGAATAAGGGAGTTTTAAGCTGATGGTGTGATTGCCTTCACCTGTTCGTTTGTCAGCTTCCAGCAAGGTGATAAGTTCACCGAAGATTTTGGAAACATTGCCACGGTTTATCTCATCTATAATGAGAATGAAGGGCTTGTCTGACTCTTGCTTCTCCAGCTGATACTCTTTCTTCACAGCGTTGATGAATGCTTGGGCATAGTGCTGCCAGTTGTTTTCCACACCTTCACCAATGGCTTGCATCTTGACCTTTTCAATGTTGAGCGGTGAGGGTGAATACTCATCTCCCTTTTCGGACTTCGAGAGTACACTTCGGGTGCTTATCGTGTCGTTGCCTTCTTTCCACCATACCAACAAAGCTGATTTGCCGGTCAACGAAGGTATGGTCTTACGATTGGCATAGCCTTTGACCGACTGCAAGTACTTGTCGATGCACTTGATGATGTCTGAATCGCCGTTGGTTTGGGCTTTCTCACAGATGGACTTGAAGATGCCGTTCTCCACTTTGTATTCAACACCTTCACCTTTTACCTCTGGCTTGAGTCCTTCTACAAAGTCTTCATAGTCCATGGATTGATGGAAGGTGCAAAAGGCGATTTGACCTTCTTCACGCAAACGCTCATATTCAGCCATCACCTTGTCATGGTTGGCAAAGTCATTGAAGTCTTTGTTACACATACGGACAGCGATCGATGCGGTGGCGTATGTCTTACCTGTTCCTGGTGCGCCTTGAAGAATGATATTCTTCTTGTGACGTAGCAACTTATATAGTGGTTCTATTGTTTCCATAGCTTGTTTCTTTCCTCCTTCGGTTTTTTGTTTGTTCTTGAAAATGTCTTTGTACATTCGGAATATGGGACCTTTCAGGTAGGACAACATGGTCTGGAAGTCCACCCATTTGATTTGGCCATTATCTATATCGATGGTACGAGCCAACATATAATAGGAGTTGTGCTCTAAATGATGGAGATCGTCTTCGCTTCCTTCAATCCAATCGAATCCGCTTGCTTTCAATAGGGTTGTCGGATAGGTATCCTTGATTTTGAAATAGGCATCTACGTAGGGTTGCATATAACCTACCGGGGACTTATCATTGGCAAAGGGCACATATTGGGTGTTGAAACCTAATCCATAACCGATTTGCTTTCCACGCAGGAAGATGTGGTACTGAATTTCTGTGCCACCTCCTTCGTTAATAGCCCAATCCCTACTGTCATCATCATATTTGAAAAGAATGCCTCCTCGGGATGCACGGTTTAATGAGGCTATTTCTTTTCGAGTATAACGAAAGGTATCAACGAACTCGCCTAATGCATTATTGGTGGTGTTAATAAACGAACCAAGGTCAGCGCAAGGCTCGGTTAATTCTTCCATTGCTTGCACTAACTCAGGGCGCAACTTCCACTCGAAATAGTTGTTCCCAAGGTCTTTGCCCATCATGGAGATAATCCAATAACAGTCTCCTTCGTTATTGGGGCGCTTTACAACCATATCGAGTTGTTTGCAAAGTGCTTGGCCTAAATGGGTATTGTGGGAGTTGTACTTCTGAGGGGCAGATACGGTCTCATTGTCGTACTTTTCTGCTAAAGTGCGGCAAGTGGACTTGTGGTCAGGCTCATTGTAGAACTTGACCAACATGTCGATGCGGTCGGGAGTCATTAGCTTGCCGTCACGCAGAAAGGTTTTCCACATGTCCACCGTAATGCCAGTGTTGCATGTGAAATAGCCTTCATCATCGATATAGATGAATATTTCCTTCATTGCATTCAAATTTGCTATAGATTCCTGTTAATAATAGATGGCTGCCACTTGTTGTAGAGTCCAACAGCAAGTGCAAAATTAGTAAAAGTGTTTAAAGAATCTATCTTTCGGGGAGTCGAAGTTTATTTTCTCTCTCGGTCTGCGGTTGATTTTCTTTTGAATCTTCATGATTTTGCTGTCTGAGAAGTCGTCAAAGTTAGCCTTTTTGGGGATATACTTTCGGATGAGTTTGTTCGCGTTCTCGATAGCACCCTTCTGCCAAGAGCAGTATGAGTCTGCGAAGTATACCTTACCTCTTTCGCGCCCACCTCGGCTTAGCATACGTGTGATCTCAAGGTGTGCGGCGAATTCGCAGCCGTTGTCCGTGGTTATCGTGTGAACGAACTCCCTATACGGGAAAAGCAGCCTGGCCACGACTTTCGCCGTAGGCACAGCTTTGCGTCCGCACTTCAGTCTCTCCATCAGAATGAAGTTGGTGGAACGCTCCGAGAGCGTGACAATGACGTGGCCTTGGTGGGGCGTGTCGCCCTGACTCTCCTGGTATACTTCAGCTCATGCGGCATATGTTTCGCAAGACGTCCGCTGGCGTCTGCATGCACGTGGTTGTAGATGGTCTGTATTGCGATATGAATACCCTCCTTGTGCAAGACACCGGCAATCTGCGATGGTGACCAGTCCTCTTCTATCATTTGCTCGATACGCCACCATAATTCTGCCGGCTTGCGGTGATTGCCCTCCAGCCCGTGCTTGCGCGCTTCCGCCTTGCGTTGGGCGGTGCGCCACACGTATTCGCCGTTGGTGTTACTGTTGCGTCTGATCTCTCGAAGCACAGTGGACGCGGACACCTCGATTTCGCGAGATATTCTGCTTATGCTCCACTTTCTTTTTATTCCCAGGTATATTTCGTACCTTTGTTCTGAGGTTAGTTGGGGTCAGTAGAAATTTATCCCCACTAAATTTCTACTGCCCCCTTCTATTTGGACACTGCACGGTGGAGGGGGCATGGCTGTGTGTATAAAAGAAAAACGTCCAACTTTCGTTGAACGCTTTCTTAAGTTGTCCAGGAAGGACTCGAACCCTCACAGGCGGAACCAGAATCCGAAGTGCTACCATTACACCACTGGACAATTTCTTTCGTTTTGGTAGTGCAAAGGTAATACCTTTATTTTAAACTGCAAATTATTTTGGGCATTTTTTTTAGACAAAAAAAGAGTGCGAATAATTAATTCGCACTCTTTCAGTATTGTATGCTCCAAAAAATTATTTGAACTGAGCGTCGATAAATTTGCGGAGTTGGTCGTTAGGCTTGGCTGTATATGCTTTTTCGTAGTGCTCCTTAGCCTTAGCCATATTGTTTTCAGCCACCTGGGCGTATGTTGCGATGTAGAGGTTTGCCTCATAAGCGATGCTGTTCTTAAGTTGCTCGCTCATGTTGGCATCTTTTGCCATAGCGTCAAGAGCTTCCTGATAAGTCTTGGCGCACTCCTCGTTTACGTTTGCACCGTAGTATCCGTTCATCAAGCTTGCCTTGCGTTGAAGCACAACAGCGTAGTTTGAAGTCTTGTCAGCTTTCTCGTCGATGGCTTTGAACACTTCCATACCTCTGTCGAACATAGCCTTCTTCAATTCCGGGTCTTTGACAAACGCAGCGGCGTTGGTGTAGCGTGAAAGCAGGGTGAGGAGGTTGTTGAGGTCGTAATCCTTGCCGTATTCCTGACCGTCGATAAATTTCTGGTATGCTTCGGCTGCCTTTACGAAAGGCTCTGGATTATGGGCAGAAGCAGCCTTTATGCAAGCGAGACTGAGCTGCTGGTACAGGCTGTACTGTTTTGGGTTAACCTTGATAGCCTTCTCGTAGGCGCCTACTGCCAAAGAGTCGAGACCGAGTTTCTTCAACACGTCAGCGTATGTAGTGTAGTCGTTGACAGTGAATGTGTAAGTCTTGTCTTCAGGCATAGTGAAGAATGACTGAGCGGCAGCTGCAGCGTCTTCCATTTCGCCCAATTCAGCCTTGTTGAGGAAGAGCATACGTTTCATCAAGAACGGACGGAAGTTCTTTGCAAGAAGTTTTTCTGCCCATTCGATTGACTGAGTGTAGTCTTTTGCGAAATAGAGAAGCACGGCATAGCGCGACTCGTCGCTCTCGAAGTGGTTGGGGTTCTCAATCACCTTCTTGTACTGCTCAACGGCTTTTGTCCATTGGTTGTTCTCGTAGTATTTCTCGGCGAGCTCACGCTGTGAGAGCAGAGAGTTTGGCTTCTGGTCGGCGATTGTTTTCAATTTCTCAATAGCCACAGCTGGAGCGATGTGGAAATATGTGTTGGCATACTTCACGTAAGCGATAGGGTCTTCAGGGTTGAAGTTGATAGCCATTTCGTAGTAACCGGCAGAGTTGCCATAGTCTTTTTGGTTGGCAAGCATGTCGCCCTCGAAAAGGTAGATGTTGCCTTCGTTTTTGTTTTTCTTCTTAGCGTCCTTCAAGAATGTCTGATATTCTTTTTTGTAGACGATAGAGTCTGTGTTGTAGTAAGTGCGTGCGATTTCTACTTTCACTTTGGCAGCTTCTTTCTTGCCGAATTTGTCAGCTTGTTTGAAGAAGTCCTTCGCTGCGTTGGCGTTGTTTTCCTTGAGCGCTACCGCACCTTTGCCGATGTAGTTGAAGGCGTATTGAGCGTCGTTCTGGATGCCGAGGTCAAAATATTTTGAGGCTTGAGTCTTGTTGCCCTCGCTAAGGGCGATGTTGCCAAGATAGTAGTAAGCTACGGCTTTGTTTGTCTCCGGGTCGTTGATAGTCTGGTCGAGCACGATCTTTGCGTTTTCTCCCTGACCAACCTGGTAGTATTCAACACCGTCTTGGTATCCATCGGCGAAACCGGTGACTGCGGTTCCTGCGAGGACAGCTGCTGAAAGAATAAATTTGAATTTCATCATTGTAAGTTGTTAATCTGTTTATAATTATTTGAAATTTATTTCTAATTTTCGATTACTACGGCGCGTTGCGGCGGCACGTTGGCTGGCATTACGCCTGTGTTGAGTATCACTTTCTGTCCAGGGATGCTCGTTATGAAACGGCAGAATGCGTGCTGTTTGCTGCTCGTCGGGCTGGTGCACACGGCATAGATGGTGCGGAACAGAGGATAGTTGCCGGTGTAGATGTCGTATTGATACGGCTTGTAGGCGTAGGGCGAGTCGTTTTTGCGTATCGGCACCACTTTTATCGCCTGACTGTAGTCGGCTTCTGTCTGTTCGGAATACATGTCGTGGTTCACTTCGGCTGCCGTTTCCATCTCGTTGAGTTCGCTTTTCGAGTAGTTTGCTACTATGGCAATGTTGTTGAGGTCGCGGCTGAGCCAGCTGACGCCGATTATTCCGATGGCGTTCTTGTGGGTGCGTACCATCTCGAAAACGTCCTTGTTTGTCTTTTGGGCATACACGTTTTTGCAGAACGGCTTGCGGTTGGTGACATTCTGCATCATGTATTTCACCGTGCTTGAGTTTTGGTTGTCGAACACCACCGATATGTCGCCGAGTTTCGACGGTGAGATTTCGTTCCAGTTTTTGGTTTTCCCGGTGAGGATGTCGCTGAGTTGCTGTATGGAGAGCTCGGCGATGTCGTTGCCGGTGTGGGTGATTACGGCTATTGCGTCGACAGCCACGGGCACGCAGTATGTGTTGCGGTGGTTGGCTTCGAGAAATCTGCGGCGCTCGTATGACATCTCTGTTGCGGTGATGTATACGCCGCGGGTGAGATTCATGATTGAGTCGTCGATGGCTTTCTCGTCGACGTAGTGGGCGTGGATGCGCACGTCGGGGTATTTCAGCTCGTAAACCTGCACTTCCTGGCGGATTATGTTTTCAACCGATTCATCGCACATCAATTTGAATTCCGTTTCTTTCGGCTCTTTGTTGGAGTTGCCGCAGGCGGAAAGCGCGGCGACAGCCGCCAGAAGTATTATGTTTTTTAACGTTGTCTTCATTGTCAGTCTCGTCTGTATGTGTAGTCGATACCTTTGTATTGTCTGTATCCGCGGAAAATTCCGTATGCGATAAATACGATTCCGAGGGTCAGCGACACGTAGCGCGGCACCTCAAAAAAGTTGGCGAGCATCAAGTAACCCATTCCAAAATAGATGATTATCATAATGATGCCAAACACTGCGCGCATAATTTTTGCCGCCGTCCATCGGTTGCTGGCGCTTTCTGTTGCCGGCTTTATGTCTTCGTTGTTAGTTTTCATATAGTAAAGGTATATAAAAAAATCAATTCTGATGCGTAGAAATGTGTGTTTTTTAAATTCTTAACCATTATAGCCTTACTTTTACGAAAAAAACGAAGCCGCCTGTTTGTTGGCGACTTCGTCTGGAGCCTGAAAAGGGACTCGAACCCTTGACCTTTTCGTTACGAATGAAATGCTCTACCGACTGAGCTATTCAGGCTTGGTTTGCCTTTCTGTTAAAGACGCTGCAAAGGTAGCGTTTTTATTTGAATCGGCAATTATTTGCTGTAATTTTTTTTGCTGAATGTTGCCACGATTTTTGGTTTGCCGATTTTCGCCATCGCCGGTGTCGACAATTGCGGAATCATGTCGGTGAGCGTTTTTTTGATGTTGCCGAGGTAGTCTCTTGATTGGATGAATGTGGCATCGACGGGGATGAGGTAGAAGTCTTCGATTCCGTCTTCGCCGGCAAACTCGCCGTCGAGCACCGATTTGACGTATGGACGCAGTCCGGTAAACGAGTATGTTTTTGTCGTCTTGTTGTATTCGGTGTAGAATGACGTCTTGTTGTCGGGCAGCGTGCTGTTGGCGAAAAACTTGTCTTTCTCTGACGCTTTCACCAGAAGCATATACTGTGGCGGCGCGATTCCTGCGCTGTTGGCTATCTCTGTGACCGGAACGGTGAGCGTGACGGTGTTGAGCACAATCTGTCCCTCCGTCTCGAGTTTGGTGAAGCGGTTGAGGATGTCGTTGACGGGCATGTTGATTTTCACGTTGTAGCCCGCAGGCGACACTACGACAGGTTCGCCGGCGTCGGCCATCGCTTTGATCTCTGCCGACGGAGTGTAGCGGATGTTGTTGTTGGTCACTACTTCAGGGGCGGTTCCGAGATAGTTTGCCGAGCGTTCGTAGATTGTGTCGCTGCCGTTGTCTTTTGTGCCGTGCTTGCGGTAGTAGACGCGCATCATCGTTGAGCTGATTTTGGTGACGCGTCCGTTGCCGTAGCTTGTGGTGGCGTAGATGCCGGGGAAGTACTGCTTGAACGATTCCGGGTCTCTGAGCACTGAAGGGTTTGTAGTGTACAGGTTATACAATCCTGTGCCTATCGACTTTGGCATTGACACTGCTATTTGATAGTATGTGTCGGTGTTGCCTGTAGATGAGTTGTATTCAGCAAGCAGGATGCTGTCCTGGTTTACGGATGTCATTGAGTAGGAGCGCGAGCCGAGCAGGTCGGATTTGTAATAATAATCCTTCGTGTCGAAGTCGCTGTAGATTGGGAACGGAAGGCTTTTGTGGAGCTTGTACACGTCAACCTTCATCGGCACGATGGAGTCGCCGACATATTGTCCCATCGGCACCTTGAGCAGAAGGCGCACGGAGTCTATGTCGTTGAGGCCAACCCCGACTGTGTCGATTTCGCTTGACGGCATGAATTCGGTCACAAAGTCGGATTCGAGAGTTCCGTATTCTTTCACGTTGATGGCGCCGAGCAGGTGCGTGAGCGAGCGCGGCGTCATTTTGTTGTTTATTTCAGGGGAGCACACCACGGTGAATGTGGAGTCGACAACAACACTTGCCTCTGTGTCGAGGATGGATGTGCCGACGTTGTTCTCGTCGCAAGCTGTCGCCACGATCAGCACCGCCAATGTGGCCACTACCCAATTTATGAGTTTAAGCATTTCTGATTGTAGATTTTATAATGTCTTGTAGAATTCGGCATATTTGTCCACGTCGAAACTGCCTTCGTAAGGAAGACATGGAATCTTGTTCTCTTCGATGAAGTCGAGCAATTCCTGGGCGACGGTCTCTGTGTGGATAATCACGCCGTCGGAGTGGGCGAGCGCCAGTTTTGCAAGAGCGGTGAAGTCTACAGGGCGTCCGGCGATTGATTTCAGGTCGTCGTCGCTGAAGCCTTCCATTCTCAGTTTTTCTTCAAAGCGAGGGTCGAGCTGTCCGTTGAAGGAAGAGCCGTAGAGTGAATATACCACTTTCGAGCCTCTGAACGAAGGGTCGTCGGCATACACTTTCTTCACGTAGAGCGGAGTCAGTGCCGACAACCATCCCTGACAATGCACGATGCTTGCCTCCCAACGCAGTTTCTTTACGGTTTCTATTGTGCCGCGCACAAAGAATATGCAACGCTCGTCGTTGAGTTCGGGCAATTCTTCGGTTTCAAGTCCTTTTCCGGGATTGCGCTGGAAATAGTCTTCGTTGTAGATGAAATAAACCTGCATGCGCGCCGGCTGCAAGGTTGCCACTTTGATGATTAGCGGATGGTCGGTATCGTCGATGATCAAGTTCATGCCCGACAGGCGGATTACTTCGTGCAGTTGGTTTCTACGCTCGTTGATACAACCGTATTTAGGCATAAATGTGCGCACTTCATAGCCTCTTTCCTGTATGCCCTTTGGCAGGTCAAGCCCGGCTTTCGACATTTCCGATTCCGGAATATAGGGCATAATCTCTTGATTAACAAACAATACCTTCTCTTTGCTCATATTTTTATGATAAATTGTCTAATGCAAAGGTAGTAAAAAATATTTGAATATGAAAGTCTTACGCCGTTATGACGGCAAAAAAGGGATTAAAAGAGGTAAAAAAGCGTAAAATTGACAGATTGCATCGACGTTTGAAACGTGGCTGGGCGCAAAAAAATAGAAAAATATTGCGTGTTGCATTTTTCTATGTAATAAATATTTACTTCCTTTGCACGGCTTAAAATGAAACAAAATGAGAGTTGTAAAGACTATTTCGGAGTTAAAATCCTTAATTTCAGGATATAAGCAAGAAAATAAGACGGTCGGTCTGGTTCCGACCATGGGTGCGTTGCATGCCGGACACAAGTCGCTTGTCGACCGTGCCCGCAAGGAGAACGACATTGTTGTGGTGAGCGTTTTCGTCAACCCGACGCAATTCAACAACAAGCAGGATTTGGCTACATATCCACGCACCGAGGAGCGCGACTGCGCGCTTCTGGAGGCTGCCGGATGCGACGTGGTGTTTATGCCTGCGGTAGAGGAGGTTTATCCGGAGCCCGACAACCGCCAGTTCGACCTTGGCGCGGTGGCAGAGGTGATGGAGGGCGCGCACCGTCCCGGCCATTTCAACGGGGTGGCGCAGATTGTGAGCAAGCTGTTCGGCTTCGTGGAGCCCGACCGTGCATACTTCGGGGAGAAGGACTTCCAGCAGATTGCCGTTATCCGCAAGATGGTGCAGCTGGAGGGCTTCAAATTGCAGATTGTGGCATGCCCGATAAAGCGCGAGGACGACGGCCTGGCATTGAGCAGCCGCAATGTGCGTCTGACAGCCGAGCAGCGTCAATTGGCACCAAACATATACCGCGTTTTAAAAGAAAGTTGTAACTTTGCAAAATCGCACACAGTCGCAGAGACTGAAAAGTTTGTTGTCGACAGCCTTAACGCGCTGCCTCAGATGGAGGTGGAGTATTATTCGATTGTCGATGCTTTGACAATGCAGCCTGTCAGCGACTGGGCTGACGCCGACAGCATTACGGGATGTATAACGGTCTACTGTGGCGAGGTGCGTCTGATAGACAACATTGCTTACAAGAAAGCGGAATAAAAAAGAGCGATAAATAGAAAATGCAAATTGAAGTTTTAAAGTCGAAGATTCATCGTGCAACGGTGACAAGTGCCGACTTGAATTACATTGGCAGCATCACCATCGATGAGGATTTGATGGATGCCGCAGGCATTGTGGCTAACGAGCGTGTTTATATTGTTGACAACAACAACGGCGAGCGCCTTGATACATACGCTATCCCTGGCGAGCGTGGCTCTGGCGCGATATGCCTTAACGGGGCGGCAGCACGCAAGGTGTATGTGGGCGACGTGGTCATAATAATGGCTTACGCGCATATCGATGCCGAGGAGGCGCGCACCTTCAAGCCGAAGGTGGTGTTTCCGGAGCCGGTGACCAACAAATTGTGATTATAAACGAAAAAAGATAAAGACTACAGATGTTTGAGAATTTAAGCGAAAGACTTGAGCGATCGTTCAAACTGCTGAAAGGACAAGGAAAAATCACGGAAATCAACGTTGCGGAAACGTTGAAGGACGTGCGCCGTGCCCTGCTTGATGCCGATGTCAACTACAGCGTGGCAAAGCAGTTTACCGATACGGTAAAGGCGAAGGCGCTGGGTCAGAACGTGATAACGGCTGTAAAGCCGAGCGAGTTGATGGTGAAGATTGTCCACGACGAGTTGGCACTGCTTATGGGCGGTGTGGCTGTCGACGTGAATCTTTCAGGCAATCCGACAGTGATTTTGATGTCGGGTCTGCAGGGTTCCGGTAAGACAACATTCTCCGGTAAACTTGCCAGAAAATTCAAGAGCGAGAAGGGCAAGCGTCCGTTGCTTGTCGCCTGCGACGTTTATCGTCCTGCGGCTATCGAGCAGTTGAAGGTGCTTGGCGAGCAGATTGATGTGCCTGTCTACACTGAGCCGGAATCGAAAAATCCGGTAGAGATTGCGCAGAATGCCATCAAGCACGCCAAGGCGCACAATTATGATATGGTAATCGTCGATACAGCCGGACGTCTTGCTGTCGACGAGCAGATGATGGACGAGATTGAGGCGATAAAGAAGGCCATCAATCCTCAGGAAACATTGTTTGTGGTCGATGCGATGACCGGTCAGGACGCAGTGAACACCGCCAAGGAGTTCAACCAGCGTCTGGATTTCGACGGTGTGGTACTTACGAAGCTTGACGGTGACACCCGTGGTGGTGCGGCTTTGTCAATCCGCACGGTTGTCGACAAGCCTATCAAGTTTGTCGGTACGGGCGAGAAACTCGAGGCTCTCGACGTGTTCCATCCGGCACGTATGGCCGACCGTATCCTCGGCATGGGCGACATCGTTTCACTTGTTGAGCGCGCACAGCAGCAATATGACGAGGAAGAGGCGCGCCGCTTGCAGAAGAAGATTGCGAAAAACCAGTTTGACTTCAACGATTTCATGGCGCAGATTGCCCAAATCAAGAAGATGGGTAACTTGAAAGACTTGGCTTCGATGATTCCTGGTGTGGGCAAGGCTATTAAGGATGTGGACATCGACGACAACGCCTTCAAGGGCATTGAGGCTATCATCCAATCGATGACTCCTCTCGAACGCCGCAATCCTGAAATCATCAACGGCAGCCGCCGCCAGCGTATTGCGAAGGGTAGCGGAACGTCGCTGCAGGAGGTCAACCGCTTGTTGAAGCAGTTTGAAAGCACGCGCAAAATGATGAAGATGGCAACTTCGATGAAGTCGCTGAACATGATGCGCAAAATGCGCCGCCACTGATAAGGCAACATTTTTAAAACAACATAGCGCAATGGCTTGGAACGGGTCTGATATTAAGAATGTGTTTTCAGCCATTGCGCTTCTTTTGTCGTTATGCGCCGACGGCTTTGCTGCAGGCAGACTGCTGACCGACTCTGTCTTGAATCCGTCGATGTTTCCCGGGACGGAACGCAGTGTCTCGGTCTATGCTACGGAGCGTTGCGGCGGTGAGTCGGCGTTGCTCTTGTGTTTCGACGGCGATGTGTTTGCCTCGAAGGCGGTGCTCGACAGTCTTGTGGCGAATGGGGCAATGCCGCCAGTCGTGGCTGTGTTTGTCAACCCGGGCGTGGTGAGGAACAGCGACGGCGCGGCGGTGCGCTACAATCGCAGCAATGAGTTTGACGCTTTGACGGGCGGTATGCCTGACTTCGTTGTCAACGTGCTGCTTCCGAAGGTGGGGCGCATGTTGTCGCCGCTTGGAATAGGCATTTCCGCTAATCCCGACATGCACGCCGTGGCTGGCGCAAGCAGCGGCGGAATAGCGGCGTTTACTTTGGCTTGGCGTCGTCCCGACGTGTTCCGTAGGGTGTACTGCAGTGTAGGCACGTTTGTGGCGATGAGGGGCGGTGACGGCTATCCTGCGCTTGTGCGGAAAACCGAGCCCAAACCGCTGCGCATATTTCTGCACGACGGCAGGAATGATGCGTGGAATCCTCTGTTCGGACATTGGTTTGACTACAATCAGCTTATGGAGTCTGCGTTGCGTTTCGCGGGCTACGACGTGGCGCATTCGTGGGACGATGGCGGGCACTCGATTCGTGGCGGCATCCGCGAGTTTCCGAAGGCGATGGAATGGCTGTGGCGTGATTGGACGGAGCCGCTGTCGGCAGGGCGTTCGCAAAACGATATGCTGCAGTCGCTCGTCGTGGAAGGCGAGGGTTGGGAAGTGGCAGACGGAAAGGTGGAATTTCCTGATAATTCATTGATGAAAACGTCGGAAGGATTTGTATTCGGAGAGAAGGGCGGACAGTCGACAGCCATCAGCCCCGACCATCGTGTTCTTGTGGAGGCGGAGCGCAATTCGGATTGGCTTGTGGCGGGAATTGTCGCGGCTGACGGCTCGGTGGCTTGCAGACAGCGGTTCTATTGGCTTCACAATGTGGAGCATTGCGCAGATACGACGGTGCGTCAAATGACGTTTGACATACGCGGCAATTTGTTTGTGGCCACCAATATGGGCGTTCAGGTGTGTGACCAGAACGGTAGGGTGCGCGCCATTCTTCCGTTGCCGGGCGGAGCCGCGGTTGAGGCAATGAAGCTGGTTGGCGACCGTCTGTATGCAAAAAGCGGCGCAACTGTCTATGTGCGCCGCCTTAAAACTGTGGGATGCAGTCCATCCGAATCTCCGTTCAAGCCCGTGTCGCAGGGACAGGGCTAACGAAGCAACGGAGCGTAGTCGGTCGGTGTGAGTTTTACGTTGTAGATCTGTCTGCCGTTCTGGTCCACACCACGGTATCTGAAAGTGTAGCCGGCTCTGGCGGCCTCCTGTACAAGATCCGAAGAATTGAAATCGTCGGAGAACGCACTGAGAATGTTTTCCTCCATATACGACTGCATATATTCGGCGGTGGCGTCGTCGGCCACGGTGTCGGTGAGTTTGTATTCGTACAATATGCTTTTTGCCGTATTGTTGACGTCAAATTTGGTTTGCAGCAAATTGTCGCCAATCTTTAATGGGTTGGATGCGATTAATTTTGAAAAATCCGACAGCCTGTCTGCCAACGACTTGTTTTCAACATCCACATTGTCCTTGAATCTCAGAGTCGACAGAATCGACTTGGATGTCGGAGTAGTTCCGGTTTTGTAGGCATAGAAAGTGAAGCACAAGCCCACGCTTGCCTGCGCCGCATAGGCAGTGCCGCGGTGTGGCACTCCGAGCACATCGGTCTGAAACTCGACAGCCTTCGCCGGCGCGCCTCCAAGCTTCTCGTCGCGAATTTCGCCCACATAACTTGCGTTGGTGAAGAAGTTGTTGGAGCCTTCCACCACCTGCTGCTGCAGGAAAGATTGAAGGTCGGCATCCACTTCATACACGCCGATTACCAGCATTTCCGTTTCTGAAGCGTTAGACATAGTTACAAGGCTGCTTATGGGGTAGCCCACGTCGGACGACTCGGCTATCCATGTGTCGGGAGCGGTCACGGTAAGGTCTTTAGTGTCAATAGTCTTGGCACTAAGTCCGACAACGGCTGCCAACAAAAACAAGAGTGACAAATGTTTTTTCATTACATATAACGGTTTAAGTAAGTTTTTTACAAAAGTAATGTTTTTTCGCCGTCTGACAACAACAAACGCAAAAACAGAGAAATTTTTTTTGACGTTAGCCGAATTTGCGCTATCTTTGCGTGCAATAAATTTTCAACCCATATGTCATTTATTGCAGATAAAGTAGTGATGGACGGGCTCACGTATGACGACGTGCTGTTGATTCCCGCCTATTCTGAAGTACTTCCAAAGACAGTCGATCTCTCGACTAAGTTTTCACGCAACATTGAATTGAAGATACCGTTTGTTACAGCGGCGATGGACACTGTGACCGAGTCGCAGATGGCTATAGCCATTGCACGCGAGGGCGGCATCGGTGTGATTCATAAAAATATGAGCATCGAGGAGCAGGCTCGTCAGGTTGCAATCGTGAAACGTGCTGAAAACGGTATGATTTACGACCCAGTGACAATCAAGCGGGGCTCTACCGTGCACGACGCTCTCGGCATCATGGCAGAATATAAGTTTGGAGGAATTCCGGTGGTCGACGACGAAGGTCATTTGGTTGGCATCGTGACTAACCGGGATTTGCGTTTTGAAAGGGATATGAACAAGCGCATCGACGAGGTTATGACAAAGGAAAATCTGGTGACTACCAACCAAACCAGCGACCTTGAGACTGCCGCTCAGATTCTTCAAGAGCACAAAATCGAGAAATTGCCCGTTGTCGACAAAGACAACAAACTCGTAGGCTTGATTACATACAAGGACATCACCAAAGCCAAAGACAAACCAATGGCATGCAAGGATGCCAAGGGCAGATTGCGTGTGGCTGCCGGTGTGGGTGTGACTGTCGACACATTGCAGCGTATGGAGGCATTGGTAAACGCCGGTGCCGACGCTATCGTAATTGATACAGCTCACGGACATTCCAAATTCGTAATTGAAAAACTTAAAGAGGCGAAGCAGCGTTTTCCTAATGTGGACATCGTTGTGGGCAACGTTGCTACGGGTGCTGCAGCCAAGATGCTTGTCGAGGCTGGCGCCGACGCTGTCAAGGTGGGCATCGGTCCGGGCTCAATCTGCACAACCCGTGTGGTTGCCGGTGTTGGCGTGCCGCAGCTGTCGGCTGTCTATGATGTTGCCAAAGCGCTTGAGGGAACAGGTGTGCCTTTGATTGCCGACGGCGGACTCCGCTATTCAGGCGATGTCGTGAAGGCGCTTGCTGCAGGCGGCTACAGCGTGATGATCGGTTCTCTCGTGGCAGGTACAGAGGAGGCTCCTGGCGACACCATCATCTTCAACGGACGTAAATTCAAGTCATATCGCGGCATGGGTTCGCTCGAGGCAATGGAAAACGGCTCGAAAGACCGTTATTTCCAGGCCGGCACTACCGACGTCAAGAAACTTGTGCCGGAGGGCATCGCCGCTCGCGTGCCTTACAAGGGAACGCTTTATGAGGTGATCTATCAGTTGGTGGGCGGTCTGCGCTCGGGTATGGGCTATTGTGGCGCTGCCGACATTGAAAGACTCCACGATGCCAAGTTCACGCGTATCACCAACGCCGGTGTTCAGGAAAGCCATCCACATGATGTGACAATCACCAGCGAGGCACCTAACTACACCCGCCAGTAGGCTTGAAATGTTAAGATTTCAATAAAATTCACGCAGAGATATAATTTTGTCGTCAAGACGACGTTATATCTCTGTGTCATTTTAAATGAAAGAAAAGAAATGAGAAGGACAAAATTGTTTGTAGGAACACTTCTTGCAGCAGGATTCGTTGTTGCATTTGCTGCGTCGAAGAAAGATCCGGTTCTGATGAAAGTTGACGGCAAGCCCGTGACGTTGTCGGAATTTGAATATATGTACCACAAAAACAATCAGCAGCAAGTGGCGCAACAACCGTTGGAGAAATATCTCGATATGTTTGTCACTTATAAGTTGAAAGTGGCTGACGCAGAGGCAGCGGGAATTGACACCACAGCAGCGTTCAAAAAAGAATATGAGGGCTACCGCAACGAGTTGGCTATGCCGTATCTTCGCGACACTGTTGCGGAGGAGGCTATGCGCAAACAGCTCTATGAGCATCTGAAGACAAATGTGCTCGCGAGCCACATCATGTTGCCTCTCGGCAAGGATATGGCAGAGAACGATGTGTATAAGGCACGTCTCGACAGTCTGCGCTCTTGCATCGTTGCCGGACAGCCGTTCGACTCTCTGGCGAGAAAGTATTCTGTTGACCGCAGTGTGGTTCAAAACGGCGGATCGATGGGATATGTGTCGGCTGGACAATTTCCGTGGCAATTTGAGGATGCTTGCTACAACACGCCTGTCGGACAGGTTTCAGAGCCGTTCCGGACAGACTATGGCTGGCATATTGTAAAGACGTTCGGCAGCCGTCCGGATGCCGGCGAGGTGCTCGTGGAGCATATCCTTAAACTTTATCCGCACAATGCCACCGACGAGCAGAAGGCCCAGGTGAAGCACGTGATGGACAGTATATATAATGTTGTCAAGGGCGGAGCCGACTTTGAGGATGTTGCACGTCGCGAGTCGGAGGATCCGGGTTCGGCGCGTCAGGGCGGCAAATTGCCGTATTTCGGCAAAGGCCGTATGGTGCCTGAGTTTGAGAAGGTGTCGTATGAATTGGGCAAGGGTGAGATTTCCAGCCCATTTGAGACACGCTACGGTGTGCATATTGTCAAGAAGCTTGACTCGCACTCTGTCGCTGACTATGCATCGGTGCGCGACCAGCTGACGGCAATGGTTGGTATGCGTGGCAATATCGCAGTCGATTCAAAAGTGGTTCAACTGAAGAAGAAATACAAATTCAGTCTCAATGACAAGTTGATGAAGAGACTTCGTTCGGAGGTAACACTTCCCGACAGCCTTGACAATGCTTTCATCGACAAGTATGCGGCGTCAAACGAGGTGCTGTTCACTCTTGGCGGACAGAAATATCCGTTGTCGTTGCTGATTGGTGAGTTCGGACGTCCGGGACGTATGGCAGGCGAGGTGGCATATAAATTTATGGATGCCAAACTTGCAGAGGTTGAGAAAAAAACGGTGCTTGAATATGAAAAACAGCAGTTGGAGAAAAACAACGCCGATTTTGGAAACCTTGTCCGTGAATATCGCGACGGCATGCTGCTCTTTGAGGTCAGCAACCGCAACGTTTGGCAGAAAGCCTCTACCGACACTGAGGGCTTGAAGGCCTTCTTCGAGGCGCATCGTCAGAACTACAAGTGGGACGCTCCGAAATACAAAGGATATCTTGTCGAGACAACCAGTGACTCAATCACCGCGCTCGCCAAGCAGCGTATTGCCGAGGTTGCCGCCGACAGTGTGGTCACTGTGTTGCGCAAGGAGTTTGGCAAGAATCTGAAGGTGACACGTGTGCTTGTCGCAAAAGGCGAGAATGCCAAGGTCGACTCTGAGATGTTTGGCACCGACAGGGTTGTTGCTGCCGACAAGGATAAATACAAAGACTATTTCGTGTTTGGCGGACGCTTGATTGCAAAGCCAGAGGAAGTGGCTGATGTGCGCGGACTTGTTGTTGCCGACTATCAGAACTACCTTGAGGGGGTTTGGGACGAGCAGCTCCACAAGAAATACACTGTGGAAATAGACAAGAAGGTGCTTAAGCAAGTGAAATAGCAGGTTTTTTTTAAGCCGCGAATATACAAAGCGGGCAACGCAGAATTCAACTGCGCTGCCCGCTTTTTTTGGCATATATGAGTTGCCTATGATTTGATGTGCTGTTGTATTGCCGTGAGAGATAGGAATATAAGGGTTTAGTGTTGAGTTTTTGTTGAGTAGCGTGTGAGTTTGAGTATAGGATGAAAAAGGTCATTATTGTAGACATTCCGCCTAATTTTGTGGACGTAACAACTTAAAATCTAAATAATGAAACTTAGTAGAATAGTTCTTTCGATTGCATTATTGTCGTCGTTGCCGCTTCAGGCAGGAGTGGTCAACGTTGGTAGCGGAAGCTACACGACCGACCATCCGGGTTATGATCAAGCCGGACGCAACAAAGTGCCGGCAGGCACACCGCAGCTGAGTGGTGACGCTGTGGGACACCCCGTCCCGACAAACGACTGGTGGAGCAACGTGCTCTACAAGGACCAGTCGGAAAATATTTTTGCATATCCCATGGGTATGCGCACACGTGCTGACGGACTCACACTCGCCTATATTCCGAAAGGCGCGATGGTTGACTTCAGTCCGGTGCATATCAGCGTGGGCAACATCTCGTCGGCAAAAACTACGGTATCGGATTATTCAGACTGGACGTTCACCATGCGGTGGGGTAGCGGAAGCGAATATTTCGATGCTACGGCGGGTTTGGCCATGCCGTTTGTATATTTTACAAAACACAGCTCGCAGGCAGTTACCGTAACCTTCCGTGAGGGAATGGGCACTGTTTCTGTCGACGGCTCCACGCTTGTGTTGTCGAAAGGCTTCAACGGCGCGTCGTTTGCCATCTATGCCCCTGAGGGCAGCACGTGGACCGGCGACGGTTACAGTTACACGTCGACGCTTGGCGGTAAGGACTATTGGTCGGCGGCAATATTGCCGTTGTCGACAACCGATGCCGTTGCCACGGCACGCAACCTGCGGCAATATGCGTTTGTCTTTCCAGCCGACACGCGTGTCAACTATTCCTACGACGAGGCAACAGCTCAGGTACGCACGGACTATGTGGTGACTCCCGATGTGAAGGAAGGCTCCACATCGACTGTTCTGCTCGGACTTTTGCCACATCATTGGGCGCATCTTGCTGCCGACAGCGCTGTTCCGGCAGGGCTGACTTATGCCACTTTGCGCGGAGATGTGCGCACGCTTGCAGGCAACCGTTTCTCAACGGTCAACACTTTCGGCGGCATACTCCCGACGCTTCCTTATGTGGAGGAAGGTGCCTCGACGGGCTTCTCAAAGGCGGAGCTCGACAGACTTGAGGCAGAAGTGGTGGCAGACCACGGCTTGACTGACTGGACCGACACCTACAACGACGGACAGCTGCTGAACCGCCTCATCCAGACAGCCCATGTGGCGAAAGCTTCGGGCAACAACGCTGTCTTTAATCAGGCATTCAACCTCGTGAAGCAACGTTTGGAAAACTGGCTGACGTATACCAGCGGAGAGAAGGCATTCCTGTTCTATTACAATAAAGACTGGACCACGATGTTCGGCTATCCGGCAGGCCACGGTCAGGACGAGTATATCAACGACCATCATTTCCATTGGGGTTACTTTATCCACGCAGCCGCTTTTATAGAGCAGTACTCACCGGGATGGGCAACGCAATGGGGCGATATGGTCAACCTCCTTGTGCGCGACGCCGCCACCAGCGACCGCAACGATCCGATGTTCCCTTATCTGCGTAATTTCAGCCCTTATGCAGGTCACTGCTGGGCTAATGGCGTGGCTTCGCTGCCTCAGGGCAACGACCAGGAGTCGACATCCGAGTCGATGCAGTTTCACTCGTCGCTTATCCATTGGGGTTCGGTGACTGGCAACCGTGCCGTCCGCGACTTGGGCATCTATATGTATACCACCGAGCAGTCGGCGGTAGAGGAGTATTGGTTTGACCAGCACAAGCGCATTTTGCCTTCCGATTGGAAGTACAGTCTGGTTTCGCGAGTTTTCGGCAACGACTATGACAACGGAACCTTCTGGACTTCCGACATCGCCGCTTCTTATGCCATAGAGCTTTATCCTATTCATGGCGGTTCGTTCTATCTGAGCCATAATCTCGACTATGTGCGCAAATTGTGGTCGGAAATCGCAGCCAACACAGGAATCCTGTCCGGCGAGGCGAATTCCAACCTATGGCACGACACAATGTGGAAATATCTTTCGTTTATCGATCCGCAGAAGGCCATAGAACTTTATAATTCAAATCCGAAACGCAGCCTTAAGTTCGGCATCTCGCAGGCGCAGACTTACCATTGGCTGCACGCCATGAACGTGCTTGGACAGTACGATTCGTCGGTCACAGCCGACTATCCGGTGGCAATGGTGTTCCGCAAGGGTGATAAAGTGACACATGTGGCGTACAATTACGACTCCGCACCGCGCACGGTGACTTTCTCCGATGGAGCGACACTTGTAATGGAGGCGCGAGCGATGGGCATCGATGGAGGCGTTGTGGTGCCTCCTACGCCAGAAGAACCTACGACTCCTGTAGTTACTGTCACATCACCTGCCGTCGGATCGACAATTACTGTGGGCGAGGCTGCAACATTACAGGCGTCGGCCACGGTTGAAGGTTCGACAATCACCGGTGTCGACTTCTTTGTCGACGGCACACTCGTTGGCACGGCAACGGCGGCGCCTTACGCTGTGCAGTGGACTCCGACAGAAGAGGGTGTGCGTGTAATTACGGCGCGTGCCACAGCCGCCAACGGAAAGCAGTCGGTTTCTGCCAGCATTGAGGTTAATGTGAGATCCGCGTCGGCAGGCGGGGATTCAGGCGATGGTGGAGGCTGTTCGGTGACATCCGATGAACTCACCGAGGGCAGCGGAATGACATATAGTCTCAAGTTTGAAACGGCAGCCAATGGTGATGTTACGGTCACTGCCGAGGGGTTGACCGATGTGATAGGGCTTGTAGCCTTCGTGCGCGATCTTACAAATGGCTTCACAGAGATGCAGATGCAGGAAGCCGGAGGTCAGAAATTCACATACACCCTTACCGGGCACAGTGTGGACGAGACGATAACGGTGGCATGCAAATTCGCTTGGGCAGGAGGCGGTATCGGAGTCACCGCACCGTTCACCTATGTGGTCGGCGACAATTGCAACAGCTCGATGGTGGAGCGCGAGTTTGCCGACAGCGATGTGCGCATATATCCAGTGCCTGCCAGCGATTGCCTGCATGTCGATATTGCAGGAGCCGGCGACAACCACATCTACATCTGGAGCGCCGACGGGTCGTTGATGCTCGATTCTCAAGTTGGAGCGAGCACTACGGTCAACGTGTCGCATTGGCATCCGGGCGTTTATTTCCTAAGAGTGGAGAGTGGCAACGCTGTGCGCGTGGAGCGGTTTGTGAAGCGCTGACAGCATAGAAAATAATGTTTTCAGAATCCGCAAGGATGTCCGGACGGGCATACTTGCGGATTTTTTTGTTTTTAGTGAACTAAACGAGCCGTGTAAGCATTATTAAAGAGAAAATAGGAAAAAAGGCATAGAGAAAAACGGTATGATAAACAGAATTACGATAAGATATCTTTACAAGCACACCCATAGACCAAAGGACGGCTTTCATGACAGTTTGCTCCGTAAGGTGGCAGATTGCTGTAGAGAGCATTTTAAAGTTGCGTTTGAAGACGGCTGTATGATTGTGGGCGTGCTCGACTATGACAATCCATTCCGGAGAATAAGGCTTTCGTGTATCAAAGGCTTTAAGATTGTCGACAACGAGGTGGCGGTGGTGATGGAGCAGTCCATACTGTTTTTCAACAACAGCACAGGGGCGATAAAAATAAATTTCCGCTGTGACGACGAGCCGTGGTGGAAACGCCTGCTCTCGTGGCTTAAACCTGGCAGGGACGGGCAGAAGAACGCCTGTTTGCAATAAGACATAAAAACGGCTTCTTTCCGATTGGGAAGAAGCCGTTTTTATGTCTATGTGAGTTCTTGTTATTTCACTTGGCATCCAGGGACCACTTCACCCTGCGGACCAATCACAACAAGACTTCCGTCGGCGTTTTCAGCCGAGAGGATCATGCCTTGCGACTCCACGCCTTTCAGCTTGCGCGGCTCAAAGTTGGCAATGAAGCAAACCTCTTTGCCCACAAGGTCTTCAGGCTTGTAGAATTTAGCGATGCCCGACACTATTGTGCGTCCGCCCATACCGTCGTCAATCTTGAACTTCAACAGTTTGTCGGCTTTAGGCACTTTCTCGCATTCCAGCACTTTGCCCACGCGGATGTCGAGCTTCATAAAGTCGTCGAACGGCACGTTGGCAGCCACAGGTTCCGGCTTGAAGTTTTTCAGCTTGTTGGCCTCCTTTGTGTCGTTGAGTTTCTTTATCTGTGCCTCAATCACGCTGTCTTCAATCTTTTCAAATAGCAGCTCAGCCGGCTTTATCGTTGTTTCGGCAGGGATTATTGTGATTGAGCCAAGCTCATTCCAGTCAAATTTCTCCATTCCCAGCATATCGCGGAGTTTCTTCGACATGAACGGCAGGAACGGTTCGAAAGCGATGGCGAGATTGGCAGTAATCTCGATGGCGATGTTCATAATCGTTTCCACACGCTTCTCATCGGTCTTCACCACCTTCCACGGCTCAGTGTCGGCAAGGTATTTGTTTCCGATGCGGGCAAGGTTCATAGCCTCCTTCAACGCGTCGCGGAAGCGGAAGTGCTCGATGTAGTTTTCGAGATTTGCTTTCACGTCGGCAAATTCCTTCAGCGTCTCGCGGTCGTAGTCGGTAAGCTCGCCGATGGCAGGCACAACACCCTTGTAGTACTTGTGTGTCAATACGAAAGTACGGTTTACGAAGTTGCCGAGGATTGCCACCAGCTCGTTGTTGTTGCGCGCCTGGAAATCCTTCCAAGTGAAGTCGTTGTCTTTTGTTTCCGGAGCGTTTGCAGTCAGCACATAGCGCAGCACGTCCTGCTTGCCGGGCATGTCGCGTAGATATTCGTGCAGCCACACCGCCCAGTTGCGTGAAGTCGAGATTTTGTCGCCTTCAAGGTTGAGAAACTCGTTGGCAGGCACGTTTTCCGGCAGTTGGTACGATCCGTCAGCCATAAGCATTGCAGGGAACACGATGCAGTGGAACACGATGTTGTCCTTGCCGATGAAGTTTATGATGCGAGTGTCTTTGCTCTTCCAATAAGTTTCCCAATTGTCGGGGAGCAGTTCCTTAGTGTTTGAAATGTAGCCGATAGGAGCGTCAAACCATACGTATAGCACCTTTCCTTCGGCGCCTTCCACCGGCACCGGCACACCCCAGTCGAGGTCGCGGCTCACTGCGCGTGGCTGCAGACCCATGTCGAGCCATGATTTGCACTGTCCGTATACGTTTGGTTTCCATTCCTTATGTTCGTCAAGAATCCAGTGGCGCAATGTAGGTTCCCACTTGTCGAGCGGCAGATACCAGTGTTTGGTTTCTTTCAGCACCGGTTTGTTGCCGGTGATTGCCGAATGCGGCTCGATAAGGTCGGTCGCGTTGAGCGATGTGCCGCAAGCCTCGCATTGGTCGCCGTAGGCATGGTCGCTTCCGCAGTGCGGGCATGTGCCCACGATATATCTGTCGGCGAGGAATTGGTGAGCCTCCTCGTCGTAGTATTGCATAGACGTCTTCTCGATAAACTCACCCTTGTCGTAGAGTTTGCGGAAGAAGTCGCTTGCCATCTGAGAATGGATTTTGCTCGTGGTTCGTGAATATATGTCGAAAGAGATGCCGAGTTCCTCAAACGAGTCTTTAATGATTTTGTGGTAGCGGTCCACGATGTCTTGAGGCGTGACACCTTCGGCTTTCGCCTTGATGGTGATGGGCACACCGTGCTCGTCAGAGCCGCCAATCATAATCACGTCTTCACCTTTGAGTCGGAGATAGCGGGTGTAGATGTCGGCAGGCACATACACACCGGCGAGGTGTCCGATGTGGACAGGACCGTTTGCGTATGGCAGAGCTGTTGTAACCAGCGTGCGTTTGAATTTTTTTTCTTCCATATATAAATCAGTGTTCTTTTGTTGTTACATACAAGCGTTTCAAACAAATCAGCGTTTCCAGACGTTGACAATCTCGCCGACAAACATCGTGTGTTTCAGTTTGTTGTCCTGATACATCTTTATGATGTCGTCGTCAAGCATATTGTCCACGTCGATAGGAGCCTCGTAGATTGTGCGGCATTCGATAATCAGATTTCCCTCCTTGAACGTAGGATTTCCAAGTTCGGTGAACATCGTTGTCAGTCCGGCATTCTGGATTTTGTTTTTATCCGTTTTTCTGGAGTGAGAACCGATGTAGTCGAGTGCCCCGTTCATCTTTTTAGGGAATGCCGTGATTGTGAAGTAGTCGTAGAGTCCCATCAGCGAGTATGTGTATCGGCTGTGGTCAACGACAACTGTTACAATCGGCTTGCCCCAAAGTTCGCCGATGCTTCCCCACGACATTGTCGTGGCGTTCAAGTCGCCTTCTTTGCCCACAGCGAGAGCCGCTTTGTCGTTGGCAAACAATTCCACAGCGTTTTTCAGCTCTGTAGGGTCTACTTTTGTCCAACCTTCGGCAGGCGACTGCGCATGGATTGAAGCCGTGAAGGCTAAGGCGGCGCATACAGCGATGACGATTTGTTTGAAAATTCTCATAGTTGTAAAGTTTTAAAGTGTATAACCCCATTCGTCAAGCGCCTTGCTCCAATGCTTCTCGACGATTTGGATGGTTTCCTCTTTATATTGGTATTTGTTTTTCTTGTAGCCCTTCTTCTTGTCGAGGTATGCGCGGATGTCGGCCTCGGCCTCGTTGAATCCCTGCAGCTTCAGTTTTCCGTAGATTTCCTTTGTGAGGTCGAAAGCGTTGTGCTCGAAATCCTCAAACTTGATTTCCACAAGATTGCCTTCCGGGATTAGTAGTTTGTCGGCCTCATATCGGTTGTAGAGCCGCATGTATGCCTCCACGATGTTGTCCACGATTTGCTCCTGCGAAATGTCTTGCAGCTGCAGAGGCTTGATTGTGTTAGTGAAGAAACTGCGAGTGCTCTCGAACACGGTGTACGGATTTCGCTTCAGATAGATGAACTTTGCGTTCGGGAACATCTCCAGCAGCGTGCGCACACGTCCGGTGTGAGGTGGGTTTTTCGACAGATACTGTGTGCCGCCAGTGTTGGCGAGCGACACCTTCACCAAGCGTAAGAAAGTGTCTTTAAACACTTGACGCTCCTCCTCAGTAATCTTCTCAAACGTCAGGAAGCGGTCGCAATATTCCATCCATCGTTCGGGGAAAAACCAGAAGTTGTAGTAGGTGTAAGGCATCATGTTTGACAAGGCGAACTCCTCTTCCTGGGGAAGGTCGGGGCGCAGCTCCATATTGTCGGTAGGACGCTTGTCGGGCATCAGCATCGCCATGTTTTTTTTGAAGAATGGCTGTCCCCACAGCACGAGGTGCGGGAATACGGTCTGATATGTGGTTGTGTAGCCGAAATGCTTGTCGCAGGCAAACACGTTGTGCACAAAGGTGGTGCCGCTGCGCCAGTGTCCGAGGATAAACAGAGGGTCTTCCTGCAGAGGCTGCCCGGCAATTTTGTTGTAGGCACGGTTCTCGATTGGCACGAGGGTGCTCAGCAATCGGCATACAGCTTTTGTCAGGCGAAACTTGCCTTTGTAGTGGTCGCCGATGTGCTGCCCGTCGGTCAAAGCCTTGAAAGTCTGCCAGTCGGCGCCCACAAGCGTGTTGACAGGCAGTTTGTCAAATGTCAATCCCATATTCTACTTTTTTACTTTAATGACTATTCCTTGACGTTTCAATTCGTCGGCGGCTTTCTGTATCGCTTCGAGATGGCACTCGTCGATGCCGAGGTCGGACAGGCAGATAGTGGCGAGCGCATCGTCGTGCTTCATATCCTTTGCGTCGACACGGTCGATAATCATTCCCACAGCCGACGTGTTGTTTGTAATCGGGTCGATAAGGATGAACGAGCCGGTCTGCTTGTTTTTCTGATAGGGGTCGAAAAGCAGCTCCTTGCCGGTGGTAAACACCACGCGTCCGATTTCGTTGAGCTCCAGATGGTCGACTTCCGACTGCTCCATCGTGTTGACGTTGACTTTGTATTTTATAGAGTCGATGCGCGCACGGGTAGTGTTGGTGGTCTGTTTCAGATAGAACTGCTTGTTTGGATCCATCGCCTCCTCGTCCATCCACACGAGCATAGCCTCGAAGTTGCGGTCCTCGGTAGGGAGGTTGTCGGGTTTCACGATCATTTCTCCGCGGGAGATGTCGATTTCGTCCTCAAGAGTTATTGTCACGCACAAAGGAGGAAAAGCCTCTTCGATTTCGCCTTCGTAGGTGACGATGCTCTTCACTTTCGACGTCTTGCGGGAAGGCAGAGCCATCACGGTGTCGCCTTTGCGGACTACGCCGGAAGCCACCTTGCCGCAGAATCCGCGGAAGTCGAGGTTTGGTCGCAGCACGTATTGCACAGGGTAGCGGAAGTCGTCATAGTTGCGGTCGAGGTCGATGGGCACAGTCTCAAGATAGTCGAGCAGGCATTTGCCCGTATACCAAGGAGTGCGCTCGCTTTTATCAACCACGTTGTCGCCGTCGAGCGCCGACAGAGGTATGCATGTCACGTCGGGGATGCCGAGAGGCGCCACAAACTCCTCGAAGTCGCGCACGATTTTGTCAAACACCGCTTTGTCGAAGTCAACCAAGTCCATCTTGTTGACAGCAAGCACAAGGTGCTTGATGCCGAGCAGCGAAATCAGATAAGTGTGTCGGCGGGTCTGGGTGATTACACCAGTGCGGGCGTCGACAAGGATTATTGCCGCGTTGGCCGTAGATCCGCCGGTAATCATGTTGCGTGTGTACTGCTCATGTCCCGGGGTGTCGGCGATGATGAATTTACGGTTGTTTGTGCTGAAGTAGCGGTAAGCCACGTCGATGGTGATTCCTTGCTCGCGCTCAGCCTTAAGGCCGTCGAGCAGCAGGGCATAATCAATATGCTCTCCGGCGTTTCCCACACGTTTGCTGTCGCGCTCGAGGGCGTCGAGTTGGTCTTCGTAGATTTTCTTGCTGTCGAAGAGCAGTCGGCCGATGAGCGTAGATTTTCCATCATCGACGCTGCCGGCGGTTAGAAATCTCAACAAGTCTTTTTGTTCGTCCTTGTCGAGAAACTCCTTTATGTTCAATTTTGAATTGTTGTCCATTTCTGTAGTGGTTTAAAAATAACCTTCACGTTTCTTTTGCTCCATACTTGCCTCTTGGTCGAAGTCGATCACGCGCGTTGTGCGTTCACTCTTTGTGGTGGTCATCATTTCCTCCACGATTTTCTCGATTGTGTCGGCTTCGCTTTCAACGGCTCCTGTCAAAGGCCAGCATCCGAGTGTGCGGAAACGCACCATGCGCATCTCAATCTTGTCGCGGTATTGCTCCGGCAGACGGTCGTCGTCGGGCATAATCAGGTTGCCGTCGATGTTGACCACCGGACGCTCCTTGGCAAAGTAGAGAGGCACGATAGGAATGTTTTCCAGGCGGATATACTGCCAGATGTCGAGTTCCGTCCAGTTTGACAACGGGAACACGCGGATGCTCTCGCCCTTGTTGATGCGGGTGTTGTAGATGTCCCACAGCTCCGGACGCTGGTTTTTAGGATCCCACTGGTGGAATTTGTCGCGGAACGAGAAGATACGCTCTTTCGCACGGCTTTTTTCCTCGTCGCGTCGCGCACCGCCGAAAGCAGCGTCAAATTTGTATTTATCGAGGGCGTGGAGCAGAGCCTGAGTCTTCATCAGGTCGGTGTGCACCTTGCTGCCGTGGGTGAACGGACCCACACCGGCTTTAAACGCCTCCATGTTTGATTCAACGATAAGATTCCAGCCGTATTTCTTGGCGTATTCATCACGGAACTGGATCATTTCCTTGAATTTCCATTTCGAATCGATATGCATCAGCGGAAACGGCACTTTGCCGGGAGCGAATGCCTTTTCGGCGAGACGCACCATCACCGACGAGTCCTTTCCGATGGAATAGAGCATCACAGGATTCTCGAATTCCGAAGCAACTTCACGGATGATGTAGATTGCCTCTGCCTCGAGTTCCTTAAGATGGCTTAAGTTGTAGTCTGACATAGAATTATATTGTTTTTTGTTTATTTTTTCAATACTGCTTTAGGCAACACGTAGTCCAAAAGAATTTTCACCGACTCCTCGACCGGCAGTTTCGACGTGTCGAGGGTGATGTCGGGATGCTCCGGAGCCTCGAAAGGGGCGGATATGCCTGTGAAATTCTTAATCTCTCCGCGTCGGGCCTTGGCATAAAGACCTTTCACGTCGCGCTTCTCGCATTCCTCAAGCGGAGTGCTTACAAACACCTCCACGAAATCGTCCTTGCCGATAATTTCGGCAGCCATTTCGCGCAACTGGTTGTTTGGGCTGATGAAAGCCGCGATTGTGATGATGCCGGTGTCGACGAAAAGGCGTCCCACTTCGGCGATTCTGCGGATGTTTTCAACGCGGTCTTCGGCTGAGAATCCCAGGTTGTTGTTGATTCCGCTGCGGATGTTGTCGCCGTCGAGTATTCGGCAGAGCAGTCCGCGACTGTGCAGCTCGCGCTCAAGGGCGATGGCAACGGTGCTTTTTCCCGAACCGCTCAGTCCGGTGAACCACAGCATCATGCCACGCTGTCTCAGCAGTTGCTCCTTGTCGTCACGGCTCATCATGCGGTCGAATATCGGATAGATGTTTGTCGCTTTCTTTTCCATTGTCGTTGTGTCGTTTTTATTAGAAATCCCAGAACAGCGGAATCAGTCCCACCGAAATTGCGAAGGCAATCACGTTGAGAGGCAGTCCCACTTTTATGAAGTCGGTGAACTTGTATCCGCCCACACCTTGCACGATGAGGTTTGTCTGATAGCCTATCGGAGTGCAGAAACTTGTTGACGCAGCCATGCAGATGACCACGAAAAACGGTGTTGGGCTGACCCCCAGCTCGTTGGCTACCGACAAGGCAATCGGGAAACTCAGAGCCGCTGCAGCGTTGTTGGTAATCAGTTCAGTAAACACATTTGTGATTATAAACAGCACGGCGAGCAGTCCGTAAGGTCCGAGGCTGTCGGTCATCGCGATGATGTTGCGGGCAATCATCGGCGCCACGCCTGAATTGTTGATGGCTTTGCTGATGGCAAAAGCGCAGGCGATGGTTATGAGGATGTCCCAGGATATGTATTTTGTGTACTTTTTAGGAGGGAATATCTTTGTCCACGCCATAATGATGGTTGTGACGCAGACAAAGAAGAACATGTCGAACTTCATTCCCGGCACGAGGTCTTTCATCGCCGGCAATTCACCTACTGTCGCACCGACAATCATAAATACGAGCAGCGCGGTGGCGAGCAGACGCCTGCCGCGGCTTTCCTTCGGCACCACGTCCTTGCCGTTGGACACCATGAGGAACACACGCGAGTCGCCCCAAGTGGGGATGAATTGGTCGTCGGCCCAAAGAATCAGAGTGTCGCCCTCGAGCAGCGTTATCTTGTCGAGGTCGCCAGGGATGGCTTGACCGCCACGTCGCACTTCCTTGACGTATGCGCCGTAGTGGCGTGCGAAATTGAACTCTCCGAGCTGCTTCTTGATACCGGGGAAACGCGCTCCGAGAATCACCTCCACGCGGTGAAGGTTTTGAGCCTGGGCGTCGTCTTCTTTGTCGAGATTGTCTTCTCGCGACTCCGGAAGCAGGCGTTTTGAGAAGAAAAACAGGTATGTCAGTCCGGCGATGCAGATGAATATGCCCACTTTTCCGAGTTCGAACATGGAGAATCCTTCATATCCGGCATCGATGACCATGCCGTGCACCACGAGGTTGGTCGATGTGCCTATCAATGTGCACATTCCGCCGAGAATGGTGGCATACGACAATGGAATAAGCAGTTTTGTGGCGGGCACTTTCATGCGTTCCGCCCAACGCTTCACGATAGGGGCGAAGATTACCACGATAGGGGTGTTGTTGAGAAACGCCGAGGTGAAACTGACGGCGGGAAGCATACGCAACTGAGTGTGCAGCAGAGATTTGCGCTGTTGAGGCAACAGCCATTTAATCATTATGTTGAGTGCGCCGCTGCGGCGTATGCCCTCGCTGACGAGAAACAGCATTGCCACAGTGATCATACCTTTGTTGCTGAAGCCTTCGAGCATCTCCTTCGGAGTGATGATTCCGGCGCATAGGAATATGACAACGACGCTGAGCATAATCATGCCCGGACGCATCACGTCGCAGACCAACGCTGCGAGCATGGCTCCCATACAGATTAGAACGAATGCTATTTCAAACGACATTTTTTGCTAAAAACTTATAAAGCGCAAAGTTACGAAAAATCTGCTATATATCATTGCCGATAAGTCAAAAATGATGGTGTAATGGTCTGCATCAGCGAATGTCGAGGTATTTGTGGGTTTGCAGCGACAACCTCCAGACGGGATTGTCGAGGCAGGCCTGTATGCATTCCTTCAGCAGCAGCCGGTTTTTCCCGGCGTCGCCGCAGTCGCAAGGCTGCAGAAAATGGTGACGGGCGGCAAACGATGCGTAGCGGTCGAGGTTTTGTCCGGTGTAGACAAGTTTCAGCTCGTCGCACTCTGTCAGCACGGGCTCCGCACCGTCGACAAAGTCCGACTTCGGCGACATCGTAATCCAGTCAACGCCAGCGGATACGGGGTGTGTACCGTTGGTTTCCATTGCGATGAAATGGCCCTGGAGCGCCGCGGTCAGCTCGTCGTCGACAAACAACGAAGGCTCACCACCCGTCAGCACCACATGGCTTGCAGGGAAGACATTGACAGCGGCGGCGATTTCGTCGGCGGTCATCATCACGCCCTGGTTGTGGTCGGTGTCGCAGAACGGGCAGCTCAGGTTGCACCCTGAAAAGCGCACAAACACCGACGGAGTGCCGGTGTAGAATCCTTCGCCTTGAAGGCTGTAGAAAATTTCGTTGATTTTATATGTCTTGCTCATCGTCGTCGGTTGTGTAGGTGGCGGTGTTTCCTTCCGACTCCTGTACGCTCACCTTGTAGCATTCCGGAATCTGGTCGCAAATCCATTTGGCAATGTTCTCAGCCGTTGGGTTGAACGGCAGCAGCTCGTTGAAGTTGCCGTGGTCGAGGTAGCCGTGGATTTTCTCCTTGATGTGGGTGAAGTCGCACACCATACCGTTGTGGTTGAGCGAGCGGGCGCGGCAGTGTATCGTCACAATCCAATTGTGGCCGTGCATCTGTGAGCATTTGCTCTCGTAGTCGAGTTTGAGGCTATGGCAGCCCGCTATTTCTATTCTTTTTGATACGTAGTACATTCTTGTTGCGTTGTTTGTTTTACAAAGATAGTGCAAGGCGAGCGAAATGCAAAACAAACTTGTTTGATTTTGCAGACCTTATGGATTTGGCGGCGCGCAAAAAAAAGACAGCCGGGCTTGCTGCCCGGCTGTCGTGATATGGTGTCGTATAGATTATTTTACGATAACCTTTGTAGCTTTGTTGCCAGTGCGCACGATGTAGAGGCCTGCGGCAACATTGATGCTTGCAGAGCCGTTGACCTCGGCGTTGGCAGCCAGACGTCCGTCGGTGGTGTAGACAGCGGCGGCACCGTTGTAGTTGCTGACGAGGATTGCGCCCTCAGTGGCAGCGACAGCGGCTGTGGCACCGTTGATTTCGCTTACGCTTGAAGTAGTAGGCTCTGGAGTGGCAACCACGTTGGTCACAGTGCCGTCCTCGTTGGTGAACGAGAATTTCACCTCATAGTTGTCGCCGTCGAAAGTGGCTACGGCGCTTACCTGTTTTGTCTCGTTGCCCACCTTCGCGTTGTCGTCGGTTCCTGAATAGATCACCTTGCCGTCTTTCTCAGTCTTTGTCAAGCCTGAAACAGTAACGTTTACAGCGTCGCCGGCAGCACGTGTGGCAGCCTGTGCCACTTTCACGTCGGCGATTGCGAGCATGTAAGTGTGGTAGTCGGCATTCTCTTGGGTAAGGGTGAGAGTTGTTGTCTCGCCAGAGTAGATGTCGGTGTCGTTGACATTGGTGAAGTAGAAGCCTTCAAACTGCTGCGGAGCCTCGCGGAAGTAGAAGTTGTAAGTGTGCTCACGCAGGCCGTCGGCGTCGGTAGCCTCAGCGTTTGCGATTGACTGCTTGTTGGTCACCTTGATGCTGATTTGCTTGTTGTCGTTGATGCTGCTCACGGTAGCCTCCTTGTCGGCTGTCAACGCCTCGTTGCTCATGATGCTGTAGTTCACGCCAGTAGGCAATGTGAAGTTTTCAACATCGTTGACAGTGATTACGTAGTTGAGCGTGTTAGGATTGAAGTCAAACGCATATCCGTCGATGCTTGCATCGGAGAGGCGAGAGAAGTAAGCGTAGCGCACGTTGTCTGCATCTATGTAATTGTCAGTGACGGCAGCTCTTGAATCCCAGATATTTCCAGCGCTGATAATGACATTTGTCAAAGCCGGAGCGTCGTCAGAGATGTATTTGAGTTCAACTGTGATAGGTTTCCAATCAAACGAACCAGACTCTGTATAGTCCGCCCAAGCGATAACATTTCCATCTTTGGCGTCAATGTTTCTTACTGTGTTCTCGTTGATGATAGATGGCTTGACGCTTCCTATGATTGCTCGGTCGGCATTTTCAAGTGTGCACCAATTTTCTATTTTGCCAGTATAGCCACTAAATATGCCGCCAGAGGAATTCAACGCTCCAGGGACATCGCCTTTGATTGTGCCCGTCCAAGTGTATGCGACTAGGTGAAAATCTTCTGTTTTGTTATTTTTTTCTTGTTTCCTAAATGTTCCATATATAGCGTCTGGACGTCCTGTAAACTCAACGCCTCCAAAGCATCCGTTTTGAGCGAATACATTGGCAGCATTGTTTTTGCCAATGTTTGTCCCGCTTCCATAAATCGTGTACCAATTTTGTCCTAAAGAGAGAAGGCCGTTGCGTTGTACGCTTGGAAATGTTGCTCCGGTGAGAAGGTTGGTGATTCTTGCAAAATTTGAGTTGCTCTCAGGTTGTTTTGTTACGGTTTCTGCTTTATAAGCACCAAATTGAATGTTAGAAGAATACCAAGAAGAAGGCTCATTGCCAGGAGTGTTTGAGTCCCAGCTGCTATTTTCAGTAAAGAATGTTGCATCACATTTTCCTTTCCAATTCTTGAACCCTACATTCGGGAGCTGGTATGTCTGTGCATGCATAGCTGTTACGGCGAGCAGCGCGAGGCTGCCGGCAATTACTTTTTTCGTCATAATAAATAAGTATTAATCCGTTTTTTCGTTATAATTCTCAATATCTTAATCTTAATTCCCTGGCTACAACCACAGTGGGTACAAACCTAAAATTTGGGCTATTCGGGCGCAAAGTTACATATTATTTTTTAATTACATCGTTTCTGAGGAAAAATAATGCTAACTTTGCAACGATGAAGAAGATAAACAAATATATTAAATATGTGGCGGCGCTGGCTCTGCTGCCCGTGATGACAGCGTGTTTCACCGGAATAGAGAACACCGGACGCATCACCGACCGCGACGTGGCGCGCGTGAAAGCCAACAAGCGCACAGCCGAGGAAGCACTGCTTGACAGCGTCAAACCGCAGACCTACGGACAATGGCGCAAAGGAAAACGCTTTGTGGTTACAAGCAACGACATCAGCCTCGTGCTGCGACCGTCGGTCGACACTCTGAAAGGCCACACTCTTACATTCGCAGGACAGGAACTGCAACGCGACATAGACAATATAGAAAAAGTGGTGATAGTGCTGTCCGACACCGACCGCCAATATCGTTACGACACCGGCAAGACCCTTGCCGAGCTGCAGCCCCTCAGCGGCTACTACGCAGTGCCGTTTCTTTCCGACCTCGACTATGTGTCGCGCGTCGACAGCCTGCTCCGCGGCCGCACGCTCTATCTGCGCACGTCGACATGGCGCCGCCGTGACGGCTCGTTTGAGACCGGTCTTCGCTACGTTCCGGTCACGGTTGAGAGCGTAACCACCGGTGATGCCGTTTATCCATTCTATGTGGCATTCGACCAAGACGGCAGGCACAGCGGAGTGATGATGTCGTCGCCTACGTCGGCGGTGAGAAATGTGACGTTCGACAAACTCTTCTCTTTCAGCGACATCCGCAACAACTACAAGCACATCTCCAATGAAAACTGGAGCTTGATTGTGCGCGGGCAGGTGGCAGTGGGGATGACAAAGGAAGAATGCACATTGTCGCTCGGCGCGCCGCAGTCGGTCGACCGCGTGCCCACACACGGCGGCTTGCTGGAGCGTTGGGTGTATGACAACGGTGTGTATCTCGTGTTTGCAGACGGAATATTGGAACGATTCAGACAATGATTGAAGTAGAATTTCTTGGCACCGGCACATCGACAGGCGTGCCGCAATTGGGATGTGAATGCGAAGTGTGCAAATCGGCCGACCCACGTGACAAACGCCTGCGCTGCTCCGCCATCGTGCGTACGCAGGGCGTCAGCCTGCTGATTGACTGTGGCCCCGATTTCCGGCAGCAGATGCTCCGCGCCTCCGACCTTCACCTTGACGCGCTGCTCATCACCCACAGCCATTACGACCACGTAGGCGGCATGGACGACCTCCGTCCGTATTGCCGCGAAATCCCATTTCCCGTCTACGCCCAGCCCAACGTCGTAGCCGACATAAAAGCACGCATTCCCTACTGCTTCCGCGAGCATCTCTATCCAGGAGTGCCAACGTTTGACATGCATCCGCTGGCGGGCGAGCCCTTTGAGGTGAAAGGCGTGAGGGTGGAGCCACTGCCCGTGATGCACTACAAACTGCCGATATTCGGCTATCGTATAGGCAATCTGGCTTACATCACCGACGCCAAGACCATTCCGCCGTCAACGATGGCACGTCTGCAAGGCATTGACACATTGATAATAAACGCCCTGCGCTTCGAGTCACACATGTCGCACATGAATCTTGAGGAAACGCTCGCCGTCGTAGCCCAGGCAAATCCCCGCCGCGCATTGCTCATCCACGAAAGCGACGGCATAGGGCTGCACGAAGCCACGTCGCGGCTGCTTCCGCAAGGAGTGGAACTCGCATACGACAAGGAAATTATCAGAGTGCCGTAACGGCGTGAAATTTTAATATTTGACCAAAAATGCGTATCTTCGCACTGTAATTGAAGACAGATGAATCATATAAGGAATTTTTGCATTATAGCGCACATTGACCACGGCAAGAGTACGCTTGCCGACCGACTGCTTGAACATACAAAAACAGTGATGGGCAAAGACCTGCAAGACCAGGTGCTCGACAATATGGACCTTGAGCGCGAGCGCGGCATCACAATCAAGAGCCACGCCATCCAGATGAATTACCGTCATAATGGCGAAGACTTCGTGCTGAACCTGATTGACACCCCGGGACACGTAGACTTCTCCTATGAGGTGTCGCGGTCGATAGCTGCCTGCGAGGGCGCGCTGCTGATTGTCGACGCGTCGCAGGGCATCCAGGCGCAGACCATCTCCAACCTATATATGGCAATCGACAACGACTTGGAAATCATTCCGGTGGTCAACAAGGTGGATCTCGACAGCGCAAAGCCTGAAGAGGTGGAGGACCAGATTGTCGACCTGCTCGGATGCAAGCATGAGGACATTATCCGCGCCAGCGGCAAGACGGGCATCGGCGTGCCTGAAATCCTTGATGCAATCGTGGAGCGCATCCCCGCGCCGTCGGGCGACCCAGACGCGCCGCTCCAAGCGTTGATTTTCGACTCGGTTTTCAACCCATTCCGTGGCATTATCGCGTATTTCAAAATTCTGAACGGACGCATCCGTAAAGACGACTTTGTGAAGTTTGTAAATACCGGCAAGCAGTACAACGCCGAAGAAATCGGAGTGCTTAAACTCAACCTGTCGCCGTGCAACGAATTGAGTGCCGGCAATGTGGGATATATCATAAGCGGCATCAAGACGTCGCGCGAGGTGAAGGTGGGCGACACGATTACCCACGTTGCCAAGCCTTGTGAGAAAGCCATCGAAGGTTTCCAGGAAGTTAAGCCTATGGTGTTTGCCGGCGTGTATCCTATAGAGACAGAGGATTTCGAAAACCTGCGCACATCGCTTGAGAAGCTGCAGCTCAACGACGCCTCTCTGACGTTCACGCCTGAATCGTCGGTGGCTCTTGGCTTCGGATTCCGTTGCGGATTTCTCGGACTGCTCCACATGGAGATTGTGCAGGAGCGTCTCGGCCGCGAGTTTGATATGGACGTCATCACCACGGTGCCCAACGTTTCGTATAAGGTGTATGACAAGAAAGGCAACGAAATGGAGGTGCACAATCCGTCGGGACTTCCAGACCCGACACTCATTGAGCGCATCGAAGAGCCGTATATCCGGGCATCGATAATCTCGACCACCGATTTTATAGGTCCGATAATGACGCTTTGCCTTGGCAAGCGCGGCGAGCTGGTGAAGCAGGACTTCATTTCGGGCAACCGCGTGGAGCTCGTTTTCGACATTCCGCTCGGAGAGATTGTGATTGACTTCTACGACAAACTGAAATCAATATCCAAAGGCTATGCCTCGTTTGACTACCATCTGCACGACTTCCGCGAGTCGAAACTTGTGAAACTCGACATCCTGCTCAACGGAGAGTCGGTCGATGCCCTCAGCACGCTGACCCACGTCGACAACAGCGTGTCGTTCGGCCGCCGGATGTGTGAGAAGCTGAAGGAGCTGATACCGCGTCAGCAGTTCGACATCGCCATTCAAGCCGCCATCGGAGCTAAAATCATTGCCCGTGAGACGGTGAAGGCAGTGCGTAAAGACGTGACGGCAAAATGCTACGGCGGCGATATCAGCCGTAAGCGCAAGTTGCTCGAAAAGCAAAAGAAGGGCAAGAAGCGCATGAAGCAGATTGGTTCTGTGGAAGTGCCGCAGAAAGCATTCCTTGCAGTGTTGAAGTTGGATTAATAAAGATTGCCCACAGTGTGGAATTTTTCCCCATTGTGGGCAAATTTGTAGAAAAACACTTCGCTGGCGATTTTGCCTAATTATTGGCAAAACGGGAGAAAAGTAAGTAAAATACGCAAAAATAGGTATTTGGGAAGCCTATATGTATACAAATTTACCTTTAAAATGCGATTGTCGGAGCGGCTGCGAGGCAGTACCTTTGCATCGTAAGGATTTAATTTGTTAATCATAATTGCGTAACAAGGTTAAGCTAACACGCTCCCGGCGAAGTGATTTCGGTGGGAGCGTGGTGTTTTTTAGGGAATTCAAAACATATAAACGAGTTTGGCACAAGATTTGTTCATTATAAAGAGAACAATTAAATAAGAAAAAACAACCGCAAGGTAAAAACAAGATAAAGTTATGGATAAGGGTTTATATAATCGGCTTGAGGGACTGCAGAAGCATCTTGGCAATTTTGCAATGTCGTTGACATTGAACAAAGAAGACGCAGAGGACTTGATGCAGGAAACGAATCTGAAAGTGCTCGACAACCACGACAAATATGTTGACAACACCAATTTCAAAGGTTGGGTTTTTACCATTATGCGCAACATCTTTATCAATAACTATCGTCGCGCAGCCCGCAGCAAGACGCTGATCGACACCACCGACGACCTGTATCATTTGAATCTGCCCCAGAATTCAGGTTACGATTCGCCTGAGGTGGCATACAATGTAAAGGAAATCTCTTCGGTCATCAATTCGTTCAGCGAGGAATACCGCGTTCCGTTCTTGATGTTTGTCGCGGGCTATAAATACGAGGAGATAGCCGATAAGATGAACATCCCGTTGGGTACGGTTAAAAGCCGCATCTTCTTTGCACGCAAGCGATTGAAGAACATACTCAACGATTTCAATTAAAAATGTAATAATGGCAAGCACAGCCGTGGCGCATCCGGAAAGGATGCGTCACGGCTTTAATTTTTGGCGTAAGAATGTGATAAGTCTTGTTTTTTTCGTATTTTTGCGCGAAATAGCAAGGTACTAAAAACGAATAGATGAGTAATATAATATTAGGAATAGAATCGTCGTGCGACGACACGTCGGCGGCAGTGATACGCGACGGAATCCTGTTGTCGAATGTGATAGCGAGCCAGAGCGTCCATGAGGCGTTTGGTGGAGTGGTGCCCGAGCTGGCATCGCGCGCGCATCAGCAAAATATAGTGCCGGTGGTGTCGGAGGCGATAAAACGTGCAGGAATAAGCAAGTCGGACATCAGTGCGATCGCATTCACCGCTGGCCCAGGGCTGATAGGCTCATTGCTTGTCGGCACCTCGTTTGCCAAAGGACTTGCCACCGCGCTCGACACCCCGATGGTGTGTGTCAACCACCTGCACGGGCATGTGCTGTCGCATTTCATAAAAGAGGACGAGAGCACCGAAGTGCCTGAATTCCCATATATGTGTCTGCTGATTTCGGGCGGCAATTCTCAGATTATCATCGTTAAAGACTACAACGATATGGAAATACTCGGGCAGACAATCGACGACGCAGCCGGAGAGGCGTTTGACAAGTGCGCCAAGGTGATGGGGTTGCCTTATCCCGGCGGTCCGCACATCGACCGTTTGGCAGCCGAGGGCGATGCAACTCGGTTTAAGTTCAGCAAGCCCCATATCCCAGGCCTTGACTACAGTTTCAGCGGATTGAAGACGTCGTTTCTCTACACCCTCCGCGACGAGGTGAAGAAAGACCCCGACTTCATAGAGAAAAACAAGGCAGACCTTGCCGCATCGTTGCAGAAAACCATCATCGACATCTTGATAGACAAGCTTGGCAAGGCAGTGAAGGAACATCCGGAAATCAAGCAGGTGGCTATCGGAGGAGGCGTGTCGGCAAATTCTGGCGTGCGCAATGCCGTTGACGAGTTCTGCCGTCGCCGCCGTCTGAAAGCGTTCATTCCCAAGCGCGCGTTTACAACCGACAATGCCGCAATGGTGGCCATTGCCGGCTATTTCAAATATCTTGACAAAAAATATTGCAGCCTCGACATCGCGCCGTTTGCACGCGTCGAAGTTTAAAAAAAAGGAGGTAATTATGCAGGTTTCCATCATAGCCATCGGCGATGAATTGCTGATAGGGCAGGTTGTGGATACAAATTCAGGGATGATTTCGCGAGAGATCAATCCTGACGGATGGTCTGTGCGCTCCGTGCGTGTTGTCGCAGACGATGCCGACGAGATAAAACGGGCAATCAAGCAAGCGTTTGACGAGACCGATGTGGTGCTTACCACCGGAGGTCTCGGCCCTACGAAAGACGACATAACGAAGCCTACGCTGTGCGAGCTGTTTGGCGGCGAACTCGTCTACGACAAGGCGGTGGAGGCAAATGTGCTCGAGGTGGTGCGCAAGCGCGGGTTGAAGATAAATCCGCTGACAGCCGCGCAAGCCTATGTGCCGTCGTCGTGCCGCGTGATTCAAAACCGTGTGGGCACCGCACCTCTGATGTGGTTTGAGAAAGACGGCAAGGTGCTCGTCTCGATGCCCGGAGTGCCGTTTGAGACCCAAGAGATGTTTTGCACGGAGGTGTTCCCGATGCTCAAACACCGCTTTCCGCGCAAAGACGCATTGCAGCACCGCACATTTATCGTAATCGGCTATTCGGAGTCGGTGCTTGCCGGCATGCTCGACGACTATGAGAAAGCGATGCCCGGCAACGTGCATCTTGCGTATCTGCCCAAGCCAGGACTGATCCGCCTGCGCCTTACCGGAACCGACACCGACGCGTCGCGTCTTGAAGCCGTCATGGCGGAGCAAAGCGACAAGCTCGCGTCGATACTCGGCAAATCGCTGATATGCAGAGAAGACAAGACCATAGCGCAGATACTTGGCGACATGCTGCGCGACAAAGGCTATACGATGGCGACGGCAGAAAGCTGTACGGGCGGCAATATAGCGCACGAGATAACGCAGGTGGCAGGCAGCTCAGACTACTACAAAGGTTCGGTTGTCAGCTATGCCAACGAGGTTAAGGAAGGTCTGCTCGGCGTTGACGGCACCGCACTGGCGACGGAAGGCGCGGTCAGCGAGCCGGTGGTGCGTCAGATGTCGGAAGGCGTTTCGCGCGCACTCAATACAGATTGCGCGGTGGCGACATCAGGAATCGCCGGGCCAGGCGGCGGCACAGCAGACAAGCCCGTCGGCACAGTATGGATTTCCGCCACTAAGCGAGGTCAGACCGAGAGCAAATGCTATCATTTTGCAGGAAATCGCGACCGCGTGATCAACCATGCCACAACAATGGCTCAAATAATGCTGATAAAAATGCTAATCAACTAATTATTTTGCGAAAAATGACTGAAAAATTTGGTTAGTATACAAAAAATCGCTTACTTTGCACTCTGTTTTGAGGATAATCAATTGAAAATTAATAAAATTAATTATAGCCATGTCAAAAGTTTGTCAAATTACAGGCAGAAAAGCGGCCGTAGGTAATAATGTTTCTCACTCAAAGAGAAGAACAAAGCGCAAATTTGAGGTCAACCTTTTCAACAGAAAATTCTTCTGGGTTGAGCAGCAAATTTGGATTCGTCTTACTGTTTCTGCAGCAGGACTCCGTACAATCAACAAAATCGGTCTTAACGCTGCAATCAAGCAGGCAGCTGAAAAAGGTTACTTAACAAGCATTAAAACAGTAGAATAAAATGGCAAAGAAAGCAAAAGGTAACAGAGTGCAAGTCATTCTCGAATGCACAGAGCACAAAGACAGCGGTATGCCGGGTACTTCTCGCTACATCACTACTAAGAACCGCAAAAATACAACAGAGCGTTTGGAGTTGAAGAAATACAACCCAATCCTTAAACGTGTAACAGTACATAAAGAAATCAAATAAAATAGTATACAGCTATGGCAAAGAAAACAGTCGCAACCCTTCAAACTGGAGAGGGACGTACTTACAGCAAGATTATCAAAGCTGTCAAGTCTCCGAAAACAGGTGCCTACGTATTTAAAGAAGAGATGGTGCCTAACGATGCTGTAAAAGAAGCGCTCAACAAATAATTCGAAGAATATATTTTTCCTATCAATAGACAGAGGCTCCCGGACTTGTCCGAGGGTCTCTGTTGCTATTGTTGCCCAACCGTTGCCGCAGTATGCGTCGCGTGGGCATCGCCGCTGGCGTGGGGATGCGCTCCGGTAGTAGCGTACCTCCGGCATGCTGATTGCAGGGGGCATGTCGAATCCCGGCACGCTCTGCTGCGCTCGCGTACCGGGTTATGGCAGAGTGTCGTCGCTCCGCGACGATAGCCAGCCAACGTTGCCATCGTCTCATGGTGCAGGGTTTTGACATATTCTGCTTTTCCTGACTTTGAGCCAGATTTCAGGCTGGTTTTTGTTGAAATTTAACAACTTTGAGTGAAACAAATCGTGTTGAAATTGTTCTATAAGTAGCGGTGATAAATATTTGTGGGCTTAGGAAATTGCTATTATGGCATAAAGCATTATCTTTGCATGATATAGGCTGCATAGCTCAGAAATTGAAGAAAAAGAGAATAACTAACAATAAAAGAAAATAATGACTAACGACGAACTATTGAATCTTATAGTTGAGGGAATTCAAGAACGCAAAGGAAAAAATATCACACATGTGGACTTGACAGGACTTGAATATGTCTCTACAGAACATTTTATCATTTGCCAAGGCACATCCACGATGCAGGTTTCTGCCATCGCCGACTCTGTGCGCGAATATGTTCAGGAGAAATCAGGAGTTAAGCCCTTCAACTATGACGGCTACCGCAATTCGCAATGGATTGTTATAGACTACGGCACGATTTATGTGCACGTGTTCCTTCCGGAATACAGGGAGTATTACAATCTTGAGCAGCTGTGGAACGACGCCGAGATAAAAGAAATCCCAGATATTGATTAAGCGATAGATAAAAAATGGACAATAAGAAAAAGCAATTTAAAGGATTCCGATTCAGCATATTCTGGATGTATGCCATCATTGGTATGGTTCTGATGGGGTTGTTTTACTTCAACGACTCCTCTGCAGAAAAACCGATGAATTGGCAGCCGGATTTCAAGAAGCTTCTTGTGGAGGGCAATGTCAAGCATATGTGGGTGTATGCCGGCGACAATAAACTTGAGGCTGAGTTGACCGAGGCAAGCGCCAAGCAGGTGTTTAAAGACATGGCAAAGGTCAATTACAGCAAGGCAAGAGTAGTTGTTCAAGTGCCTCACAATGTGTTTGAGGACCAGATGAAGAGCATCCCTTACACCGGAATCCTTGAATATGAGTCGGGCAGTGGAATCGCAGGGTTCTTGTGGTCGTTCGGCCCCGTAATCCTGTTGATTGTGTTCTGGTTCATCCTGATGCGCCGCATGTCGAGAGGCGGAGGCGACGGCTCGGGCGGCGTGTTCAACATAGGCAAGACAAAAGCGCAGCTTTTCGACAAGGAAAAAGGCACCAACGTGACGTTCAAGGACGTGGCAGGACTGCAGGAGGCAAAGACCGAGGTTGAGGAGATTGTTGAATTTCTGAAAAACCCTCAGAAATTCACTAATCTTGGAGGAAAGATACCCAAGGGCGCCTTGCTTGTAGGCCCTCCAGGAACCGGAAAGACGCTGCTTGCAAAAGCCGTGGCAGGCGAGGCCAACGTGCCTTTCTTCTCATTGTCGGGTTCCGACTTTGTGGAGATGTTTGTGGGCGTTGGAGCGTCGCGAGTGCGCGACTTGTTCAAGAAAGCCAAAGACAAAGCGCCGTGTATCATATTCATCGACGAGATCGACGCCGTGGGACGTGCCCGCGGAAAAAACCCCAATATGGGCTCTAACGATGAGCGCGAGAACACGTTGAACCAATTGCTCACCGAGATGGACGGTTTCGGCACCAACAGCGGTATCATTGTGCTTGCCGCTACAAACCGCGTCGACATTCTCGACAAGGCTTTGCTTCGTGCCGGACGTTTTGACCGTCAGATTTATGTCGACCTTCCGGATTTGAACGACCGCAAGGAAATATTCATGGTGCATCTGCGCGATGTCAAGATTGCTCCGGATGTGGATGTAGACCTCCTTTCGCGCCAGACACCGGGATTCTCGGGCGCCGACATTGCCAACGTGTGCAATGAGGCCGCTCTTATAGCGGCGCGCCGCAGCAAGGAGTTTGTTGAGAAGCAAGACTTTATGGATGCGGTTGACCGTATTGTCGGAGGCTTGGAGAAACGCTCTAAAATCACGACAGAGGAAGAGCGCGAGTCGATCGCCACCCATGAGGCAGGCCATGCCACAATAAGCTGGCATCTGAAATATGCCAATCCGCTAATCAAAGTAACCATTGTGCCGCGCGGCAAGGCTCTCGGAGCCGCCTGGTATCTGCCTGAAGAGCGTCAGATCACGCCAGAGCAGGCGTTGCTTGACGAGATTTGCTCGTTGCTTGGCGGTCGTGCAGCAGAAGACTTGTTTCTCGGCTGCGTGTCGACAGGAGCGCTCAACGACCTTGAACGCGCGTCGAAACAGGCGTATGCCATCGTGGCATATTATGGAATGAGCAAGTCGTTGCCAAATGTAAGCTACTATGACTCGACAGGTCAGGACTATATGTTTGCAAAGCCTTACAGCGAGGACCGTGCCCGCATGATTGACGCGGAGGTTACGCGCGTGCTCTCGGAGCAGTATGAGCGAGCAAAACAGATATTGAAAGAATATGAGGGCGGACATCATCAGTTGCGCGACTTGTTGCTTACGCGGGAGGTTATCTTCACAGAAGACGTGGAGCATATCTTCGGCAAGCGCAAATGGGCATCGCGTGCGGATGAGATAATCAAAGCCAACGAGGAGAAAGAGCGTCAGCGCAGCATCGCTGCCGGCGACGCAGACAAATCGGAGACCGACAGTCTGAGCGATCCCGACGACTCTGCCACTCCTCCGCCCGTGCCAGAAGAAGAAAAATAACAGTTGACAAACAAGAGGATGGCTGACCGCAGAAAGTCGGCTTTCCTCTTTTTAAAATTTATAAGTATATGAAAGTTAGATTCAGCTTGATAATGGCGATTATAGGCATAGTGCTTGCCTCCTGCGGCGACGACAACGATTCGGAGAAGTGGCTGACGGGCAAATCGCAGAATTTTTCGATAAACAGCAATCTCCGCAGGGAGACATTGCCGGTGTTGAAGGCTCGTGACGTGTGGACAGCGACCGTGGGCTACGGCACGTCGGACCAGGGATGGCTCACGCTTGACAAAACGGAAGGCGAAGCGGGAAATGTGGAGCTGACAGCGTTTATCGCCGCCAACACAACGAAAAAATACCGCTCGGCAACGGTGACTGTCACATGCCACAAAGAAACGGTGAAATTCCAGTTCAGCCAAGCAGGCATGACTGGAGGCGACGAGCCGAAGCCATCGGTGTCGGCGCGTGTTGCCAAGATAGAAATGACAAATTTTGACAGAGAAATGAACGCGGTTTATGAGGAGTCGCTTGCGTTCAGATATTCAGGCGATGTGATTGTCGGAGCAGACTATCATAGCCGCGACAAGGTGGCATTGACAGAGAGCGACGTGGTTGTGACCATCGACCGCAGCCAATCTGGTAAATGCGTGTATACAATGAAAGAAACCGGTATGCCCGACGAGGTGGTCAATGCCACGCTCGACGATTTGAAACGCATTGTGTCGGTAGGCGATATGCAAATGACATACGGCGTCGAAGGCTTTCTTGCAAAGCGCACAAATGGAGAGTCGACCTGGCTTTATGATGTAGACGTGAAAAGCAACCTTTTCATTGTCACAACCGATAAAAGATTGGTCTATCAGTTTGACCCGGCATTGCCATTGCGCGATGACTGCAACATCGACGTCAACTTTATAGCGATGATGACAATGACGTCGCGCGGCATGCTCAAATATGCGGTGCTTGCCGAGAAGGGCAATTTCGGCAAGATGCTGCCTTATGTAATCTATAAAGCCGCTTCGGGAAAAGAGTCTTATGTCTTTTCTCCGCAGATTGATTCAGCCAAGACGTTAACGTCACTTGATTTCGCCCATCGTTACAACGACCTTCCTTACGAGACACAGAAACGTTGTGTAATAACCTACGTTGACTGACGATAAAGATTCTAAAAACGGGAGGCGGTGCTGAAATTTCAGTGCCGCCTCCCGCTTTTATGTTTTGTTATGTTGAGTGGGCAAACAATATGCCCGTAAAGACAGTTACTTTGCAGTGTAAAGATAAAAACACAAAGTCATGGAAGCAAAAACCTACTATGAGAAGACTCTCTCAAACAATGATCCTATTTTCGATGAGGCACGCCGCATAGGCGACAGCCTTTGCAAAGCGGTTGGTAAGGCGACGTGGTTTGTCAAAGACTATCTGCAGTGCTTTCTGCTCAGCGTCCTTTTTGATTTACTGCCTGTTAAGGCGAAAAAAGACGCAACGGCTGGGGAAAGAGGCTTGAATTATGCAATGTCGACAATCATGGCATTGCTTGTGGTTGGAAGTGTAGTACAAATTTATTTGCTGTTATTTATGTAATTAGTGCCTTGGATATGGTGCTGTGGAAACGCAAAAAGGCAACCGCACATTTCTATGCGGTTGCCTTTTTATCAGTATGATGATAGGGTTTTTATTTGTTTCGGAACACGAATTGGTCACCGTCGGCGTCGATAACGATAGACTTGTCTTTCGTAACGTTTCCGGCAAGAATGTCTTTCGACAAGCGGTTGAGAATCTCACGCTGGATGACACGCTTAACCGGACGTGCGCCGAACTCAGGGTCGTAGCCTTCGTCGGCAAGCAAGGAGAGCGCTTTGTCGGTAATGTCGAGCTCTATGTCGTTTTTAGCGAGCATACGGCGAGCATTGTTGACTTGGAGAGCCACAATCTCCTTGATTTCGGATTTCGACAGAGGCGTGAACATTATAATCTCATCAATACGGTTCAGGAACTCCGGACGGATTGTCGACTTCAACATCTCAAGCACCTGGTTCTTGGTGGTTTCAACGGTCTCAGCCTTGTTTGCGTCGGTCATCTTCGAGAAATTCTCGCGGATGAGCTGCGAGCCCATGTTTGAGGTCATGATGATGATTGTGTTCTTGAAATTGACCGTGCGCCCCTTGTTGTCCGTCAGCCGTCCGTCGTCGAGCACCTGAAGCAGGATGTTGAACACGTCGGGATGCGCTTTCTCAATCTCATCGAAGAGCACCACAGAGTACGGTTTGCGCCTTACGGCCTCCGTCAGCTGTCCGCCTTCCTCGTATCCAACGTATCCGGGAGGAGGCCCGATGAGCCTTGACACCGAGAACTTCTCCTGATACTCGCTCATGTCGATACGCGTCATCATATTCTCGTCGTTGAACAGATAGTCAGCCAAAGCCTTTGCCAATTCCGTCTTGCCCACACCGGTGGTTCCGAGGAATATGAAAGAACCGATAGGGCGGTTGGGGTCGTTAAGTCCGGCACGTGAGCGGCGCACGGCATCAGCAATAGCCGAAATCGCCTCGTCCTGTCCCACAACCCGTTTGTGCAGTTCTTCCTCGAGATGGAGCAGTTTCTCCTTCTCGCTTGTCACCATCTTCGCCACAGGTATTCCCGTCCATCTCGACACGATGTCGGCAATATCCTCAGCGTCGACTTCCTCCTTTATCAGCGATCTGTCGCCCTGCATGTCGTGGAGTTGCTGCTGCAATTGCTTGTTTTCATCCTCCTTGTTCTTGATGCGGGAGTAGCGTATTTCAGCCACCTTTGCATAGTCGCCGTCGCGCTCAGCCTTGTCGGCCTCGAATTTGAGCTGCTCAATGTCGATTTTGTTCTGCTGAATCTTGTTTATCAGCTCCTTTTCGGCTTTCCATTTAGCCATGTAGCTCTTCTCTTCCTCGCGCAAGTCGGACAGCTCCTTCTCCAAACCTTTCACTTTGTCGGATTCGCCCTCTTCGCGTTTGATTGCCTCCCGCTCGATTTCGAGTTGAGAGATTTTGCGGATAATTTCGTCAAGAGCCTGTGGCACAGAGTCAATTTCGATTCTCAATTTAGAGGCAGCCTCATCAATAAGGTCAATTGCCTTGTCGGGCAGGAAACGGTCGGTTATATAGCGTTCCGAAAGTTGCACGGCGGCAATTATCGCCTCGTCCATGATACGCACTTTGTGATGGTTCTCATAGCGTTCCTTCAGACCACGCAGGATGGCGATGCTGCTCAGCTCGTCAGGCTCGTTGACCATGACAATCTGGAAACGACGCTCCAACGCTTTGTCCTTCTCGAAGTACTTCTGATACTCATCGAGCGTTGTCGCACCGATACTCCTCAAGTCACCCCTTGCCAAAGCCGGTTTCAGGATATTTGCGGCATCCATGGCGCCTTCGCCCTTTCCTGCACCGACAAGCGTGTGTATCTCATCGATGAAGAGGATAATCTCGCCGTTGCTTTTGGTCACCTCGTTGACGATTGCTTTCAGACGTTCCTCAAACTCACCTTTGTATTTGGCACCAGCCACAAGCGCACCCATATCGAGTGAGTACAATTGTTTGGTTTTCAAGTTTTCAGGCACATCGCCACGCACAATCCGTTGAGCCAGACCCTCGGCGATAGCCGTTTTGCCGGTACCAGGCTCGCCCACAAGAATAGGGTTGTTTTTCGTGCGTCGGCTAAGAATCTGCAGCACACGTCGTATCTCGTCGTCACGGCCTATCACAGGATCGAGTTTTCCACTGCGGGCACGCTCGTTAAGGTTGATGGCATATTTGCTCAAAGCGTTGTAGGAATCCTCCGCGCTTTGGCTCGTAGCCTTCTCGCCCTTTCGCAGTTCTTTTACCGCAGCCTCAAGATCCTGTTCGGTCACGCCGTTGTCTTTCAGTATTGTCGACACTTTGGTGTTGACCTTCAGGAGCGCTATAAGAATAGCCTCCAATGTCACGTATTCGTCACCGAGCCGCTTTGCGCAGTCGATGGCTTTCAGCAACACATCGTTTGACTCGCGCGACAGGTAAGGTTCGCCGCCGCTCACCTTTGGCAGAGCCGACAGCGCCTTGTCGAGTTGCATCGCAACCAGTTGCTGGTTTACGCCGAGCTTCTGGAAAACGAATTTCACAACCGACTCGCCTTTGTCGAGCAAAGCCTTCAGCAGATGCTCCGGCTCAATGGCCTGGTTGCCGTTCTGCTGAGCGGTCTGTACAGCCTGCTGTACGACCTCTTGCGATTTGATTGTAAAGTTGTCAAAATTCATAATGTATATATTTATTTGGTTTATACGTAATTAATAAAATTCAGCAATCAAGTCAGCAATCCTTGTGCCACATGCTTATTTCTGCTATTTTGTCAGAGCGAAGGTGCAATTTTGTCGTAAAAACGAATGATTATGCGCTACATCTTGCCGTTTCAGTCGCTTACTTTCGCAGAATTTGCTTAATTTTGTAGTTTGAAATAAAATGGCTCGAAAAATATGGATTTTGAACTGCAAAAAGAGGATTTGAACAGCAACGCGCGAGCGGGACTCATAACCACTGCGCACGGTACCATAGAGACCCCGATTTTCATGCCGGTTGGCACAGTGGGTTCGGTCAAGGCTGTGCATTTCCACGAACTTGAAAACGACATCAAGGCCCAGATTATCCTGGGCAACACATATCACCTGTATCTGCGTCCGGGAATGGACATCATCGAGAAAGCCGGAGGACTGCATAAGTTCAATGGTTGGAAGCGTCCGATATTGACCGACAGTGGAGGCTTTCAGGTGTTTTCCCTTTCCGCCAACCGGAAACTGAAGGAGGAAGGCGCGTATTTCCGTTCACACATCGACGGCTCGAAACATCTGTTCACGCCAGAGGGAGTGGTCGACATACAGCGTTCCATCGGTTCCGACATAATGATGGCGCTTGACGAGTGTCCGCCGGGCGATTCCGACTATCAGTATGCCAAAAAGTCGTTGGCGTTGACTCTGCGCTGGCTGCGCCGCGGATGGGACCACTATAAGGCAACCGATGGCAAATATGGCTACAATCAGGCATATTTTCCGATTGTGCAAGGCTGTGTCTATAAAGACCTTCGTCAGGAGTCGGCCAAGTTTGTCGCCGATCTTGGTGCCGACGGCAATGCCATTGGCGGTCTGGCAGTTGGCGAGCCTACGGAGAAGATGTATGAGATGATCGAGATTGTCAATGAGATACTGCCAAAAGACAAGCCCCGTTATCTTATGGGAGTCGGTACGCCGGCAAATATTCTCGAGGCAATCGAGCGCGGCGTCGACATGATGGACTGCGTGATGCCTACGCGCAACGGACGCAACGGAATGCTTTTCACCAAGAATGGCATAATGAATATGCGCAACAAGAAGTGGGCAGACGATTTCTCGCCGATAGAGATTGACGGCGCGTCGGAGGTTGACCGTATGTATAGCCGCGCATATCTCCGCCATCTATTTGTTAGTCAGGAGATTCTTGCCATGCAGATTGCGTCGATCCACAATCTTGCATTCTATCTGTGGCTTGTGGGAGAAGCCCGCAGCCACATTCTTGCAGGCGATTTCAAAGCCTGGAAGGACGAAACAGTGGTCCGTGTAATGCAACGCTTATGAAAAGACAAATCAAGTTGCCCAAGCCGTATGTGAAGACTCTTGATGGTTATATCATCAAGAAGTTTCTTGGCACATACGTGTTTGCCATCGTGCTTATCCTTGCGATTATCGTGATGTTTGACATCAACGAGAAGCTCGACAGTTTTATGAAAGCACCGGTGAAGGCGACCATTTTTGAATATTATCTGAACTATATTCCCTATATGGCGAATCAGTTCAGTCCGCTGTTCACGTTTATCGCCGTGATTTTTTTCACGTCGAAGATGGCTGAGAACTCCGAGATTATCGCCATCTTGTCGAGTGGCGTCAGTTTCCGACGGTTGCTGCTGCCTTATATGGCGTCGGCATTGGTTATTGCCAGCTTCACGTTTGTGCTTGACTCTTATGTCATCCCGCCCGCCAATGTGAAGCGAATCAACTATCAGAACAAATATGTGAAAAACAAGGCTATAGACTATGGCGTCAACATCCAGTTGCAGGTGACTCCCGGAGAAATCGCCTATATGTCGCGTTTTGAGAACTCGTCGAAAACAGCATACAACTTTTCGCTCGAGACGTTTAAAGACAAAAAGCTCGTGTCGCGAATGGTTGCAACGACGGCGGTTTACGACACACTTTACCGCTGGTCGATGAAAAACTACATGATACGCAATTTCAGAGGGATGCGCGAGGAGATAAAAAAAGGAGCCACTCTCGACACCATCATCCCGATTGAGCCGCGCGACTTCCTGATTGCTGAGAACGACCACGAAAAGATGACCTCACCGGAGCTTAAGGCTTACATTGACCGGCAGAAAATGCGTGGTGTGGCGAATATCAAAAGTTTTGAGATTGAGTATGAACGGCGTTTCGCCATGACCGGCGCGGCGTTTATCCTAACGCTTATCGGCATGTCGCTGTCGTCGCGCAAGGTGAAGAGCGGAATGGGAATCAACATCGGTATCGGTTTGGTGCTGAGTTTCTCGTATATCCTGTTTTCCACGGTCACGTCGACATTTGCCGTTTCAGGCTATACGTCGCCGTTTGTGGCAATGTGGATACCGAATGTGGTGTATCTCATAATAGGCATAGTGCTCTACAACCGCGCCTCGACGTAGCGGATTGAACAATTTTGTGGTGGTGAGTGTTTATATGGATGAATATTAAAGTTTTACCATTATGAAACACGAACTACCAAAACTGCCGTGGCAGGCGGACGCATTGACCGGCGCCATCAGTGCCACAACTATTGACTTCCACTATGGGAAGCATACGCGCACATATCTTGAGAATGTAGACAAACTTGCAGCTGAAACTCCATTGTCGGAGTTGCCGCTCGACGGGATTGTGCGAGTCGCCGACGGCGCGTTGCTCAACAATGCCGCCCAGGCATGGAATCATCTTTTCTATTTCGACGCGCTGTCGCCATCGCCAAAGCCAGCCTCCGACAAGGCTTTTCTTGCCGCAGTGGAGCGGTGCTTCGGGTCGGTCGATGTGCTGAAGACAAAGATGGAGCAGTCGGGAGCAGCGTTGTTTGGCTCCGGATGGACATGGCTTGTTGCAGACTCCGACAATCATTTGATGGTAATCAACACACCGAATGCCGACACCCCGTTGAGGATGGACGGGCTGCGCCCACTGTTGTGTATCGACGTGTGGGAGCACGCGTATTACCTTGACTATCAGAATCGGCGCGCTGACTATCTTCACAACATCTGGAATGTTGTGGACTGGGAGGTTGTGGAGCGTCGTTTTTCCGGAAAGTAAGCGACGTTGAGGCTATCTGTCCTCGCGCGAGGCATCGATTTTAAGAAGCGTGAAAATTAGGATTGTGAATCCCCACAGCGACGATCCTCCGTAGCTGAAGAACGGCAGAGGAATGCCGATTACGGGGCATAGCCCGATGACCATACCGATGTTGATGCCTATGTGGAAAATGAAATACGAAGCCACACAGTAGCAGTACACCCTTCCGAATGCTGTCCGCTGCCGTTCGGCAATTTGCAGAATGCGCAGCACGAGGAACAGGAACGCGGCAATCACAGCCGCCGAGCCAATAAATCCCTCTTCCTCGCCGATGGTGCAGAAAATGAAGTCGGTGTGCTGCTCCGGCACGTATTTCAGCTTAGTCTGAGTGCCGTTGAGAAATCCTTTTCCGAGGATTCCTCCCGAACCGATTGCAATCTTTGACTGGTTCACGTTGTAGCCGGCGCCCTGCAGGTCGTCCTCGATGCCGAGAGCCACCTTTATGCGCATTTGCTGGTGCGCACCGAGGATGTCGGTAAACACATAGTTTACGGAAAACAAGAATACGACCGACGAGAGAGCGAACGTGATGATGAGCAGAATTTTGCGGGCCTCCTTCTTCAGCATTTCCCAGACGAGGTAGCTGATAGCCGCAGCCATAGTTCCAAGCAGAAACAAGCGTCCGTTAATCTCGATTCCACAAGCGTATAGAGTGCCGCAGACAGCTCCGCATGCAGCATACACAATCAGAAGGTTGCGTGTTATAACCGCCGATTTGCAGTAGAACACCACCATTCCCAGAATCATCAGCAGAATCAGAGCCAAAACGATAAATTCGCCGCCGGGGATGCCCATGACCATTATCGCTGAATATTTCAGCGCCACCACGAAAATCACAATCGAGCAAAGTCCGGCAAATAGAATCAATCCGCTCATGCCCTCGCGGTAAAGCACGAATACGAGCGAAGTGAAAACCAGCGCCGAACCCGTCTCGTTCTGCAACAGGATCAGCATTATCGGCGCCATTATTATTGCTGCCGCCTTTATGTAGTTGCTGAACTTGGCGTTGAGCGAGAAGTTGTAGCCGCTGAACAGTTTGGCAAGAGCGAGCGCCGTTGCAAACTTGGCAAATTCCGCAGGCTGCAGGCTCACAGGGCCGAGCACAATCCAGGAGTGCGACCCCTTGATGTTGGGAGCAATGAAGATTGTCACGAGCAGTAGCAGCAGTATTGCAAAATATATAGGGTAGGCGTATGTGTCGAAAAACCAGTTGTCGACCAAGAGTATAGCTACACCAAGCAGCGCCGACAGTCCAATCCAGCAGAATTGCTTTCCTGAAAATTCTGAAAAGTCGAGAATGCTGGCATTGTCGAAGTCGTAGCTTGCCGCATATATGCTTATGGCCCCAGCCACAACAAGCAGCAGATATGTAATCAGGATAGGGAAGTCTATCCTTTTGAAAACCGATTTGTTTGTATCTCCGTATTCCACTTATTGAAATTTTTATGCGCAAAGTTACTACAAAAAAGTGAAATGCGGAAAGATATAGTGATAGAATTGAGTTA
>ERZ839489.212-NODE-212-length-69140-cov-16.043381_pt1 | contig 69140 bp, 58 predicted proteins | sample MGYA00519938_ERZ839489 | MGnify/ENA primary metagenome ERZ839489 (study PRJEB31850, sample SAMEA3708846) | human gut metagenome | biome: human gut; feature: human-associated habitat; material: faeces | place: China | collected 2014 ...
TTAGGATTTCCTTTACCTCTTACCGCTATATAATTTGCCTTTGGAATTGTCACAACCTGCGGCTTATTCTTCGGCATATAGAACTCTTTATATTCTTTCTTAAAATCAAATGCCATTCGTTTATCCTCTCTGAAAAATCATTTTACTTACCTTATAATTTATAAAACACAATTTGTATATATTTCAAATAAAGCTAAAAGGAATAAATCTTCCATTGTTTCTATAACTTCTCCATCGTATCCGCCCGGAGAACCGTATGATTTATCAATGTTTTTATTTTTATTCCCATAGATTGCTGCAAACTCTGCTATAACAGTAACCAACTGGCACGCCTCTATTTCTTTGCAACTTCCAAAACTATATTCCACCGACAACTGCTGAATTGGTGTTTCCTTTTTGTCATTGCTGTTAAATGCATTAGCCAAAACATCTGTAATATGATTTTGATATTCAAACTCTTGATGTGGAATTGGTTTATCAGCATAGTATTCTAAGCTACGAGTAAAATACTTCCCTCCATCGTAAAAAACACTTTTATCATCAGGGAAGCGTTTATTTAGCACACTTTCTATTGCAACCAAACACTTTTCATAAATATTGTACTCACTGACTCGTAAATCCAAATCACAATATTCCAAAATTCTATTTTGAACCTCTTTAGTACAACAGCAAAATTCTCTATACATCTCTCTATTGTAATAAAACAAATCATTATACATCGTGGCTATTGCACATAACAGAATAAGCCCTCTGTCCTTATAATATTTAGAAATGAATGATACTGCTTGTGCTTTTACACTTTCTTGATGACGTTGCTCATCACGCTTGTCCTGCCTTTTTTCAAACCTCTCCATACGGTTGCTTTGTCTTATTTGCAGGACTGCAATAATAACCGTGACTATTAAAGCAACTCCCGCACAAATAATACTTATCTAATCTGAAACACTCATCATATAGGTTCTCCTTCTACTGTAAACGATAATTTACCGTATCAATCACTGATGGTGGCTTGACCGTTCATCAGCATAGGCAACAACCAGTCACGAAGATTAACAAGTAATTCGTTTTCAAGTTTATTTTGTTCTTGTAAATAAATTAATTTGTTTAATTCTTGCAAGTAAAACCTGTCGTTTGGTATAAATACAGGAATATTTTCTACATCACTTTTCGTAATAAATTTTACAATCGAGCCCGAAGAACGTGATTTAAAAGAATTTATTCTGTATAGGCTTGCTAAATATAATAGACCAAAATATTTTTTATCTGGAGTAAGAACGTATGTCCTTTGATACGCATTAAACTTTCCAGAATAATGTTTGACATTAAAATCTCCATTACCTGCTATGAGTATAGAAGATGAGTCAAACACATACTCATCACACGACAAAGGCGTATTTGAGCAAGTAAAGAATTTGTATTTTCCATTAGGTACAGAAAAATTGGCGTCTTCTTTACCCGTAACAACGGTTGCAAGATTTTGAGCAATAGTGTATTCTCCAGAAAGTTTGTGGGTTGCTGCTTTAGCCATCATATTTTCAAAAATCAGGTGCATTTGCTGCTCTAAATTATCGTTTATCGCATTATTATTGGCAATTTTTTCATCAATAGCCCATAACAAATTTGCAATTTTTTGTTGAGAAATTACATCGGGGATTTCAACCTCAACATCATAAATTTTTTCAGGCGATGTATGCTTTACCTTCGTACCTGATGAACTTCGTTCTAACTGCTCTCTTACACTTTTTGTCATAAAAAGATAATATGCAAATAATTTGTTCAAACGTTTTTCATCACAAGTAATCAGTCCTATTCGCTGATTATGCAAGTATTTATTATTTTCAGGAACTAACGCTGTACTTCCTAAAAGTCCCTCTGCCTGTTGTGTCATGGCAACTATCAAATCGCCTTTATGACACAAATATTCCTTTGGATAAGTTCCTGTATAGTAACGTTCTTTCCCATTATTAGGCTTGAATCCCCCTTTTTCAAAAAAATTTCCTGGAGTTAAAATACTTTGTTCTCCATCTTCCGCAAAATACTCTCCCTTAAAAGCCCACCCATGCTTTACTGATAGTATTTCTCCAAGTTTCATTCTATTCATACTTTACCTTCTTTAACTGTTCCATGATTTCCGTTTTCAGTTTGTCGCCCTCTGCAAAATATTCTTGCAGTTTCTCTGCATAGGCACTCATACGAGCATTAAACTCGTCCTGTGACAATTCAACATATTCGATTTTTACATCAAAATATTGTCCAGCCGCAAGTGAATACTTCTTTTCTTTGATTTCATCATATGTAACAGCAACTGAAAAATCATCAACGGCTTCTTTATTAAGGAATGTATCAACAATTTTATCAATCTCAAAATCACGAAGTCTGCGTTTCTGATTATTACCGTCCTTATATTCTTCTCCCAGTTTTGAAGCATCTATCAGTACAACCTTGTCTGTTTTTCTTGAATTATCAAAAAATAATACTGATACATTCGTTCCGGTATTAGCAAATACATTTGACGGCATACTAATACAGCCATAAACAATATGTTCGTCTACAATATGTTGTAGTATTTTCTTTTCTACACCTGACTTTGCAGTTATAAATCCGGTAGGAACTACAATCGCACCTTTTCCGGTTGATTTCAATGAATTAAGAACGTGCTGAATGAACAACGTATAAATTGCCATACTCTCTTTCTTCTTGGCTGGTACTTTCGGAACTCCCGCCCAAAAACGAACAGGCATTGCTGCTATACGTTCTCTTGTATCTGAGAAATCCATCTTAAAAGGCGGATTTGAAACTACATAATCAAAAGTTCTTAATTCCTGTCCATTATCACTCTTATGATATGGAGCAATCAGCGTATCTCCTTGAATTGCGTGGTCAAGAGAAGATACCAAGCTGTTTAGGATAAGATTAAGTTTTAACATTTTATTACTTCGCTGTGAAATATCCTGAGCAAAAATCGTACACTTATCTTCTCCAATTTTGTGAGCAAGAGCCATCAAAAGTGTTCCTGTTCCAGCAGATGGGTCATAACACTCAATGCTATGTAAATCAGTTGCATTACCAACAAGCAATCTTGCCATAATCGTTGCAATAGCGTGAGGAGTATAATATTCTGCATACTTACCACCGCCTGCGGTATTGTAATCTTTTATCAGATATTCAAATATATCCGCAAAGAAATCATAGTGCTTTTCAAATGCTTCTTCAAAAAAGAAATTTACTAACTTGTCAACCAACGCACGAGCAAAAGGTGCTCTTGCTGTATCGTCCGTCACATACTGTGTCAGCTTTTCAAAAAGCGGTATTTTTGTATTCTGAGCAGTCTGAGTTGAAAATATATCAATATTCTTATCTGCTATATCTGTCATAGTACTGTCAAAGATTAAATCAAAATCGCCTTTTGCCTGCTGATTCCATAAGTTGGCAATAAGATGTTCCGGATTAAGTAATGGAATATCTGACGGTAAACTATCAAAAATATCCAAGCGGTCATCTTCTGACATTTCTGCATAAGCAAGTTCCCATTTTTCAGCATTTTTAAGGACCGGACTTACTTTTTTTACTTCATATCCGAATTTATCATTAAGGAACTTATAAAGGAAAACCTGTGTGATAATTTTATATTCGTTACCATCGTTTCCCATACCATAGGTCTGACAAGTTGCTTTTAAGGCATCTATCAACTCTATGGTTTTTTCTTTTATCGTCTTTGTTTCTTCCATTGTGTTCTCCTTTATGCCACTGAATAAGTCTGGTTATACTGGTCAAGATACTGTTTTGTAATCCTGCTCTGTATAAATACTCTATCCTCACGAGCACTCGCTACTCCCAACTTATCAATGCCTGCTTTTATTTGTGTCATAACCGTTCTCTCAAAATATGCGTCTTTTTTCAATATATCGTTTCTGTCATACACTTTCTGGTCAATATCAGACTTAATAGAAAGCAAAACATTCATAATAGACATATCATACTCTGAAACAATCGGCTGTTTATTTGCTGCTTTTCGAGCAAGATTTTCTTCCCTGATTCTTTTATGAACCCTTGCGAATTTCGCATCGCCATTATATTTTCTCAGCAGAACCGTGTTTTTCTTCTGCAATTCATCAAGCTTTTTCAGAATATCTTCCAGTTCTTTTCCTTGCTCCTCAATTTCAGATACACTCTTAGGTTCAAAACCGTGTTGCTTGAAACGAAGCAAAAATGCTTCCTGCAAAGTAATAAACTCAGGGTCATCAGGATCGATATTCTGTGTAAAAGCACGAACAGTCTTTTTATACTTTTCTGTTACTGCGTCTTTACCACCGACGATTTTCAATTCTTCTTCACTGATTTTGCTGAAATTAAATGTAATATCCTCCATTGCTTCATTTACAAGCAATTTCGTGGTATCATCACTTGCAAAAAGTTCTTTCTGATTTATGTTGTCAATATGATGTTGCACCTCTGAAATCAATGAAGGCAACTTTGTTAATTCCATTTTTGCAAATGTTTCCTTCAACTCATCATCGCCAAAGGTTCTTACCAAATTACAACAGTCACGAGCAGCAATAAGAATTTTTTTAAGTTTAAGCAATTCCTGCTTATCCTCAATCGTAGATATTTCCGAACTAAATTCTTCTGCATTATCTGTGGTGTAGTTAAAAAGAACCTGCTGCACTTCCTGCATTTGTTTAATGAGTTCTGCCGGGTCTTCAATAACCTGTTTGAATGTATCTGTTTCATTTCCCGCACCAACTTCATTCGGGTCATTAAAACGGTTCAGCTCTTTGAGGTATGCTTCATTTGTTTCCTCAAAATTCCTTTTTATATTTGCAAAATCAATGACATAACCATAATGGTTTTCTTTATACGGTCTGTTGACTCTTGTAATTGCCTGCAACAAATTATGGTCTTTCAATTTTCGACCAAAATACAGGCGTTTCAATCTTGGTGCATCAAATCCGGTAAGAAGCATATTGAAAACGATAAGAATATCAACTGTCATATTATTTTTGAAGTCATCAATAATCTTATCTCTTGTATCTTTGTCATCACTATCGTGAAGTATAAGTCCAGCTCGCAAATGACTTTTCATAGAAGCGTCTTTATTAAGTTCTGCTTGAATTTCATCAAAATACGCAAACAGCTTCCTTGCCTGCTCACTTGTTTCACAAATGACCATACCGCCGAGCGTATTATCTCCCTGAATTTGTCTAAATCTCTTTAGGTCAGAAATAATATATCTAAGCAACTCTTTGACATAGTTATCGTGTTCAACAATCTGACTTTTCTTTACGTCTTTCTTTTCTACCAAGGTTTCAAGTTTTTCATAAATTTCAGAAAGTCGCTCCTTATACTGCGTTTCTATATCCTCACGGATAATTTTCAGCGTATATCCATCTAAAATTGATTTGTCATAATAGTATGTATGAATATAATTACCAAAAACTCTCCAAGATTCTCTTTCTTCTTTCAAAAGTGGTGTTCCTGTCAACGCAATCTTAATCGCATTTTTATCCGCATCAAGAAGATTAGCCAAGAATGAGCCTTCTGGTTTATATCCTCTATGTGCTTCATCAATAATAAACACTCTCTGCAAATTCGTTGCATACGCAGGAAGGTCAACTTTTGACCTATCTTCGGCAAAACGCTGTATATTTACAACTGTAATTTCAGGTTTTCCCGTATTTCCTTCTTGTGCCTGATTGTTACGGAATTGCTCCATAAGTTCAGTACGAGAACTTGCCGTTTTTACAACCAATCCACGAGCTTCAAATTCTTCTGAAGCCTGTTTCAACAAATCAAGACGGTCAACAATGAAATAAAACTTTGCAACTTTATTTTGCTTGCTGAAATAATCAGAAAGAACATAGGTAAGATAATAAGAAAGAGCTGTCTTTCCACTACCTTGAGTATGCCATATAACGCCTGAATTAACACCTTCGTCAATCTTACTTCTTACTGTTAAGGCAGCAAACATCTGTTGATAACGCATTATATGTTTCTGCTCAATAAACTCTATCTTGCCATTTATTTCTTTATGAAAACGAACATAGGCAATTCCATATTTCAAGATAAATAGCAATCTTTCAGGACTGCACATAGATGTCAATACACGATTGGTCGGTGTATAGGTATCTAAATTTGTTTGATATTCCGGAGAAGTATGAATAACCTGACAATTAAAGTCCGTCAATATTTTCTTTTCAACAATCGGGTCAATATCTTTATATGGAAAATCTACATTATAAGGTGCAATATCCAAATTAGTAGGATTTTCTTCTCTGAAACAGTTGAATGGTGCAGACTGTTTTGCTGTCGTACAATAGAATGCCCCCTGAACCGGAACAATACCCCCCATAGTGTCATATTCCATATTATTAGAGAAAATCATCAACTGTGTAATATTCAAAAATCTCCTAAATTTTTTATTAGGAAATCTCTTTTGGTTCATTCTCTTGCTTTCTGCAACCATACCGCCGTGATTATTCGGCTTCTTTACTTCAACAAACACAAGTGGAAGTCCATTTACAAACAATGTAATATCAGGTCTAAACTCATCTTGGTCACGCTTACAAGTGAACTCAGCGGTAAAATGATATGTATTATTTTTGGATTTTTCAAAATCCACCAATCTAACAGGCGAAACAGACGATAAACGCTCGTAAAAACTGCGTCCTATATCATCATTATCTAACTCCTGTCTAATAGTTTTCAATGTCTGCTCCGCTTCTCCTGCATGAGTAGGATTAAGCCGTGCGAACTGTTCTTTGAAAACGTTAATTAAGATATTGGTATCAGGTTCATATACTGTACCTGCCATATCTTCAGTTATTTTCCCAAAATAAGTATAACCAAGTCGTGTCAGATGAACCATTGCTGGCATTTGAACACGAGTTAATTCATTAAACATATTTTTCTTGCCACCTGCCATCATCTTATTCAAATCACTCCTCTAAAATAACTTCACATATATCTCCAATATCACAATGAAATACCTGACATAACTTCATTAACACTTCAAGAGACACCGTTTCATTCTTATTCAGCTTCGTAGCAACAGATGACGAAATTTCTGCTGCACGCATTAAATCTTGTCGTTTCATCTGATTATCAATCATAAGTTTTTGAAGTTTATTATAGCTTATCCTCATCTGTAACACTCCTTCGTAAATTATTAGTTTCTTTTGGGTTACAGTTACTTACTTGACATCATATCATAAATAATCTTGTTTTTCAATATAATAGAACTTTTTTACGCTTTTATTTAAATTAGGTGTCATTTTTTCATAACATCTTAACCATGTCATCTTTCCCAAAAGAAAAAAGGATATGATACCAAACGCATCATATCCTTTTCGCTCTTATTTATTTTTATTTTGCCACAATGTTAATAATCTTCTTCGGAACATAAATCTCTTTGATAATGTTTCCTGTCAATTTATCTGCAACTGCAGCTTTTCCTGCTTCAATTGCTTCTTCTTTGGTTGCTTCTGCCGAAATGCTGATAATTGCTTTTGTTTTCCCGTTAATCTGTACCGGAATTTCAATTTCGTCATCTTTCATTGCCTCTTCATCTGCTGTCGGCCACTGTGTATGGAATACAGAATCTGTGTGACCGTATTCTGCCCATAATTCTTCTGTAATATGCGGAGCAAATGGTGCAAGCAGTTTTACAAATGTCTCGATTGTTTCTTTATCGATTCCACCTGTTTTCTTTGCAAGTTCAATTAACTTATTGTTGTATTCCATGAATCCGGAGATAACAGTATTCAAGCTGAAGCTTTCCAGACGCTGTGTGATATCATATACCAGTTTATGGCGCAGTTTTATCATTTCTTTTGTCTCGGCAACTCCTGCTTCTTTGCTGTCCATAGCCAGTTTCCAGAAACGATTTAAGAAACGGTAAACGCCATCAATTCCTCTGTCATCCCATTCTGCATCTAATTCCGGCGGTCCTACAAAGAGTTCATACAGTCTTAAGGAGTCACAGCCGTAATCTCTTACTAAATCATCCGGAGATACTACATTTCCTTTTGATTTACTCATCTTGATACCATTTTTACCTGTAATCATACCCTGATTGAACAGTTTGTGGAACGGCTCATCAAAGTCAATTACTCCGATATCATATAAGAATTTTGTATAAAAACGAGAATATAACAGATGCAGTACTGCATGTTCCACTCCGCCGATATACATATCAACCGGAAGATATTTATCTGCTTTTTCTTTTGAAACTAACTCTTCGTTGTTCTTGTTATCTACATAACGCAGGAAATACCAGGAAGAACCAGCCCACTGAGGCATTGTATTGGTTTCACGTTTTGCAGGTGCTCCACAAACCGGACAAGTTGTATTTACCCATTCATCAATTGCAGCAAGTGGAGATTCTCCTGTACCTGTTGGCTCATAAGATTCTACTTCCGGTAAAGTTAATGGAAGCTGGTCTTCCGGAACCGGTACATTTCCGCAATGCGGGCAATGGATAATCGGAATTGGTTCACCCCAGTAACGCTGACGGGAGAATACCCAGTCACGCAGTTTGTAGTTTACTGTTTTTCTTCCGAATCCCATTTTTTCAATCATAGCCGGTGCTTCTTTTTTCAATACAGAAGATTCCATACCATTCCATTCGCCGGAATTAATCATTGTTCCAACTGCATCGGTATAAGCCTCAGTCATGTTTTCAATTTCTTTTCCATCTTTTGCGATAACCTGAATAATCGGGATATCAAATTTCTTTGCAAATTCAAAGTCACGGTCATCATGAGCCGGTACACACATAATTGCACCTGTACCATAATCAGCCAGTACATAATCAGAAAGCCAGATTGGAACTTTCTTTCCATTTAATGGGTTGATTGCATAACTTCCTGTAAATACACCTGTTTTTTCTTTATCCTGCAGACGGTCAACATTTGATTTCATAGAGGAATCATAAATATATTTTTCTACTGCTTCTTTTGTTTCTTCTGTTGCAAGAGATGCAGCCAGTTTATGTTCCGGAGCTAATACCATAAAGGTTGCACCATGTAAGGTATCCGGTCTCGTCGTATAAACCGTAATGTTATCTTCTCTTCCATCAACCTTGAAGTCAACTTCTGCACCATAGGATTTTCCAATCCAGTCAGACTGCATTTTCTTAACTTTTTCCGGCCAGTCTAATTTATCCAAATCGGATAACAGACGATCTGCATATTTTGTGATACGAAGCATCCACTGACGAAGATTTTTCTTTGTTACAGTCGCTCCACATCGTTCACAGCATCCGTTTACTACTTCTTCATTTGCAAGACCTGTTTTACAGGACGGACACCAGTTAATCGGGAATTCTTTTTCGTAAGCAAGACCTTCTTTAAACATTTTTACAAAAATCCACTGAGTCCATTTGTAGAAATTCGGGTCTGTTGTATTTACTTCTCTATCCCAGTCATAAATTGCTGCGATATCATTAATCTGTCTCTTGATATTTGCAATGTTCTGTGCAGTTGATTTTGCCGGATGTACTCCCATTTTGATTGCATAGTTTTCAGCCGGAAGACCGAATGCATCCCAGCCCATTGGATGAATCAGGTAATAACCCTGCATCATTTTATAGCGACTCCACACATCAGAGATAACATATCCTCTCCAATGTCCTACATGAAGTCCATTTCCTGACGGATATGGGAACATATCCAGACAATAATATTTTTGTTTTTTACCGTCATCTACGTTTACCGGTTTTACTTCCCAGTTTTCTCTCCATTTCTGTTCAATTGCCTTATGATTATAAGGTACTGCCATTGTTGTTTCCTCCTAATTATTATTATGTGCTTTCAAAGTCCTTTACTAATTATAAAAAAAACTCTGAGAATACATTAATTTACCATGAAATAAAAAAGACCCTTTTGTCACTAAACATTTAGAGACGAAAGGGTCTTAGCTTCATTCCGTGGTACCACTCTAATTCATCTGTATCTATATATTATACAGATGCACTCATTGATTCTGTAACGGGAACTCCCGCCTTTTCTTACTAAGAAATTTTTCCGTTCTGTAAAGGAACTCCAAGGCCAGTTCCACATTTCTTCTCACTGCCTTTCACCTGCCGGCAGCTCTCTGTATTAAAGGGTCATGTGTACTCTTCCTCTTCGATGTCTTTTTCATATTTCAGAGTATTTTCTACTCTCTTTAACTATTGTTATTCTACCCAGAACCCTTGTATTTGTCAAGTAAGAATCCGAAAAACCACTTTATTTTATTCCAAGAACCACATTTGCGGGTGAATCTTCACTATATTCCAGAGTAATCTCATCTCCCACATCATAAGTCACAATTTCCGGATAGTCCACGACTGGCACATCGTAAACCTCATCGTTTTCTTCCAATGCAAGATAAAAATGAGAATTTCCATCAATGACCGCCTGTCCAATTCTCTTGATTTTTCCACTGATTTCATTTGTTCCTGTACTGTTTTCATCTGTTGAAGTAATTCCATTAGAGGCAAGCAGTTTGACATAAGCTTTCTCACACTCTGATACGGTATCACCGATTGCAACATTTTGATATTTCTGAATATTAACCATAGCATATTTTTTCACCAGACCGGCTCCGTCCTTGAGTGCCATAAAATAAGTCGGCTCGTTTGAAATATTTAATAACAATGGAAAAGCTGCGGTATATTTTAAGTTCTGCACCTGTCCTTCTGCCGACTCCATAGCAGAATATTCCTCTGCTCCGGCGCAGGAATAATATCTAGTTTCCATTGTACGCTGATTCATCAATATAAATCCAACATTGGAACGGTCTCCACTTACTGATGTAATTCCGGTGTAAACCCATACATCATCTTCAAGTGCCAGATAATTATATCCATCGGTTGTCTTTAAACAGCCTTTCTGACCCAGCACACTATTAAAAAATCCATTCTTCAATGTACCATGATAGTTATATAAATCAATCAATAAATCTGCCGGATAAGCACGGTCTACCCACTGCGGGCAGTCTTTTATTTTATATTCTTCTGTTTCACCGGTAATTGCATTACAAAGCACCACTTTTCCAATAGTCTGTCCGCCAAATAAACCAATATTAAATTTCTTTACCGGACAAATCCAATATGGTACTCCATCATCATTAATTTCAAAACTCAACTGGTCAAACATATACGTCGGATAACGAAAACGAAGATGTCGATAAATATTTCGATTAAACAGCTCTGACTCTGAATATTTAATTCCATCCTCCAGCTTTACCAGTTCCGTATTCTGTGTTGCCATATCAATCCGAATATAAGCTGGAATTCCGTCTTTTTGATTGGTCAGCCATTTAATTGCATTTGCATACACCAATGGTGTGACACGATACGGCTGTCCCTGATAATTAATCTGAGAATACAAATCACTGACCTCGAACTGAGAAACCATATCTACCATACTTCCCATTTTTCGATTTCCCAGTAACACTGCAGAATCTTTATCCAGAAGCGGAATCTGATTGAAACTGATTTCCTGAATATCTTCTGTAAAGTCCCGTTCCTCCGGTGTCACAAGATTTTGATATTTCTTTGCATTGATAATTGGAGAAGAAAGCAGAGATCCCACCGCATATACTGCAATAATTCCAAGCATTAAAATAACACCCGCTTTGATTCCTTTGCTTTGTTTTAATTGAATTGTTCCATAAAGTCTTTTCCGAATTGCATAAACAACCACAACAATTCCAATTACTGCGACAAGAAAAAACCAGAATCCACTTTCATGGATATTAATTGCCGGCAGTTCAATATAATAATATAAAAATGCCAACAAAAGAACAGCAATTCCTGCTAATAATTTCTTTTTCATAAATCTAAATTCCTTTCTTTTTTGTATTACGGTACAGTGTAACACAAAACTGAAAAAAAAGATATCCCGAAAGCCCCCACTCTTTCGAGATATCTTCTTAAGTTTTCTTAAATTATTTTTAAGCGTCTGCTCCTTCTTCCTGACGAGCCTTAATTTCCTGTTCCTGAATATCAGACGGCGCCTGCTCATAACGGGCAAACTCATAAGAGAACACTCCGCTTCCTCCTGTCATAGAGCGCAGGTCTGTTGAATATCCATAAATCGAAAGCATCGGAATATCCGCTTCTACGATTGTACAGCCTTTATGCTGGGCATCTGGATTCATTCCAAGAACACGTCCTCTTCGTTTATTCAAATCACCCATAACGTCACCGGTATATTTGTCCGGAACATTAATTCTCATGGATACAATTGGTTCTAACAATACTGGAGAGGCTTCCAAAAAGCCTTTCTTAAATGCCTGAATTGCAGCTGTTTTAAATGCCATTTCAGAAGAGTCAACCGGATGATAAGAACCATCATATAAAGTTGCTTTCACACCAACAACCGGATAAGAAGCTAAAGGTCCTTTTAAGACTGATTCCTGAATTCCTTTTTCTACTGCCGGGAAATAGTTTTTCGGAACTGCACCACCAACAACTGTCTGTTCAAATACATAAGGAGTCTCTAAATCACCAGATGGTTCAAATGTCATTTTTACATGTCCATACTGTCCATGTCCACCGGACTGTTTCTTATATTTTGCATCTACGTCGGCTTTTTTACGAATTGTTTCTCTAAATGGAACTTTTGGTTTTGAAAGCACAATATCTACTTTATAACGTTCTTTTAATTTACTGCATACAATGTCAAGATGCTGTTCTCCGATACCATACATCAAGGTCTGACGGTTTGCAGAATCATTTTCAATCCGCAGTGTCTGATCCTCCTGCATCATTCTGGAAAGTGCCTGAGATACTTTATCTTCATCGCCTTTATTCACAGTTTTATAACGTTTGCAGGTATATGGAACAGAAATCTCTGTCTTTCCAAACACAACAGGAGTCGTTCTTGTAGAAAGAGTATCACCTGTTGCCACTGTATTTAATTTTGCAATTGCACCGATATCACCGGCATGAAGTTCCGGAACTTCAATTGGTTTTCCACCCTGTAATACATAGATTTTTCCAGGTTTTTCATCTGCATCTTTTGTTGGATTATAAAGAGTATCTTCCCCTTTGATAACACCTGAGCAGACTTTAATCAGAGAATATTTTCCAATGAATGGATCAACAATTGTTTTAAATACATAAGCAGATTTTGCTTTTGCAAAATCATAATTTGCTTCATAGATATCATTTGTTTTCATATTCATTCCTGCACAGGTTTTCTGAGCCGGACTTGGGAAATAACCGCAGATATCATCAAGCAGGTTTGCAACACCCTGTACATTTACGGTAGAACCCATGCATACCGGAATAATACTTCCATCTGAAATATTCATTTTCAGAGCTGCGGAAACTTCTGCTACAGAAAATTCTTCTCCTGCAAAATAACGCTCCATAAATTCTTCACTGATTTCTGCAACAGATTCCATTAAGATATCATGGTATTTTTCCAGATATTCTTCGAGATAATCCGGAATCGGACATTCTTTTTTCTGTCCTCTTTCAACGTAGCGTCTGCCGGCCTGTTTTACGATGTTTACATAACCAACAAACTGTTCATTTTCACGAATCGGCATGTGAATCGGTGCAATTTTCTTTCCGTACAGTTCCGTTAAGTCTTCTACTACTTTACGATAGCTGACATGGTCTAAATCCATCTCTGTTACAAAAAACATACGAGGCAGATTATATTTTTCGCACATCTCCCATGCTTTTTGTGTTCCGACCTGAACCCCTGCTTTTCCGGAAACAACAATAATTGCTGCATCTGCTGCTGCCACTGCTTCTTCTACTTCCCCCACGAAGTCGAAATAGCCCGGTGTATCCAGCACATTAATTTTTACTTTTCCCCATTCGATTGGCACTACTGAAGTTGTGATCGAGAATTTTCTTTTGATTTCCTCTTTATCATAATCACTGACTGTGTTACCATCTGTAACTTTACCTAAACGGTTTGTTATTCCTGATAAATAAGCCATTGCCTCGACCAGACTTGTTTTACCGGAACCGCCGTGACCAAGCAGGACCACATTTCTAATTCTGTCACTTCTAAAAACGTCCATATGTAATACCTCCTAAAATTTAATATGTATATATTTTACTAAAAAAAAATCAATTTTTCAAGTATTTTATTCAATTTAGACAAGGTATTTTTTCATTTTCTTTCTTTTTCATTATGCAAAATGTCAGCGTAGCGCTTTAAAGCGTCAAACCGTTGACTTTTCTTTCAAGATGTCATAAAATAGTTATGTTTGACAGACTTGTGCCGTATTTGATTCATTTTTGACGACACTGCATCAGTCTTGTCTGATTACCGAAAAAAGAAGGAGATTTTCATGGAAACGACAACAATTGGTTTTATTGGTCTTGGGTTAATCGGTGGTTCTATTGCGAAAGCCATCAAAAAATTCCACCCAGATTATCAGATTATCGCATACAATCGAACACGGGAAACTTTAGACGATGCTGTCTTTGAAGGCATTGTTGACATTGCCTGCGAAGAAATGGACAGCAAATTTTCGCTCTGTGATTATATCTTTCTCTGTGCCACAGTAGACTACAATATTGAATGTTTAAAATGGCTGAAAACGAAAATCCGTCCAGGCTGTATTTTAACAGATGTCGGCAGTGTCAAAGGAGAAATTCACAAAGAAATTACGAAACTCTCCATGGCCGCAAATTTTATCGGCGGACATCCGATGGCAGGAAGTGAAAAAACAGGTTACGCTTATTCTTCCGACCATTTAATTGAAAATGCTTATTATATTTTAACACCGTCAGAGGAAGCCAGTCTGGATAAAATTAGCCGGTACAGCGAACTGGTAAGCTCGATTGGAGCACTTCCTATGATTCTTACTGCTCAGGAACATGACTATATTACTGCGGCAATCAGTCACTTGCCTCATGTTGTTGCTTCTTCTCTTGTCAATCTGGTTCAAAAACTGGATTCTTCAGATGAACACATGAAAAGTATTGCAGCCGGAGGATTTAAGGACATTACCAGAATTGCTTCTTCCTCCCCTTATATGTGGCAGCAGATTTGTCTGGAAAACCCTGATAACATTTCCAAAGTATTAGATGAATTTATCCGCTTAATTGTACAGGCAAAATACCTGATCGACCAGAAAGATTCCAATGGACTTTATCAGATGTTTTCTTCTTCAAGAGACTATCGAAACTCTTTTGATAACACTTCAAGTGGTCCAATCAAAAAAGAATTCGCACTGTACTGCGATATCGTAGATGAAACCGGTGCAATTGCCACAATTGCAACCATTTTGTCCATGAACGGAATCAGCATTAAAAATATTGGCATTCTTCATAATCGTGAATTTGATGAAGGTGTTTTAAAAATTGATTTCTACGATGAAGAAGCCCTGAAAGCCGCTTCTGAGCAGCTTAGAAAACGAAACTATATTATTTATGAGCGTTAGGAGTTTACAATATGTTATTTCATAAATCCCATCCTCTAAAAGGAGAAATTACCGTACCTGGAGATAAATCCATCTCCCACAGAGGCATTATGCTTGGTGCTCTTGCCAATGGTACTACTTCGATTACAAACTTTTTAAAAGGTGCTGACTGCCTCTCTACCATTTCCTGTTTTCAAAAAATGGGGATTGAAATTGAAGAAACAGAAAGTGAAATTCTGGTTCATGGAAAGGGACTGCACGGTTTAAGTGCTCCAAAAGAAATTTTAGATGCCGGAAACAGTGGTACAACGACAAGATTAATTTCCGGTATTTTAGCCGGACAAAACTTTTCCTGCGACCTTACCGGTGATGCTTCGATTCAAAAACGTCCAATGAAACGTATTATGACACCACTCTCTATGATGGGTGCTGATATTACCAGTGTTCATAACAATGGATGTGCACCACTTCATATCAAAGGTGCGCCGTTAAAGGGAATTTCCTACCAGTCTCCAGTTGCTTCTGCCCAGGTAAAATCCTGTGTGCTTTTTGCAGGGCTTTATGCGGATGGAAAAACCAGTGTTACCGAACCATTTTTATCCCGTAATCATTCCGAGCTGATGCTTTCCTCTTTTGGTGCTTCCGTTCAAACCTGCGGTACAACTGCAACAATTGAACCGGAACCAGTCTTAACCGCTCAAAAAGTAGAAGTTCCGGGAGACATTTCTTCTGCTGCTTTCTTCATTGCAGCGGGACTTTTAATTCCAGGTTCTGAGCTTTTAATCAAAAATGTAGGAATCAATCCAACTCGTGATGGAATTTTACGTGTCTGCAAACAAATGGGAGCAAACTTAGAATTGCTTAACACAAGAACGCAATGTGGTGAACCAGTCGCAGACATCCTTGTAAAACACAGCGAATTAAATGGAACCGTTATTGAAGGAGATCTGATTCCAACTTTAATTGATGAACTCCCAGTTATTGCAGTTATGGCTGCCTGCGCAAATGGAGAAACAATTATCCGAAATGCGGAAGAATTAAAAGTAAAAGAATCCAACCGTCTTGAAATTATCGTTCATCATTTAAGCGAAATGGGATGTGATATTACCGGCACAGAGGATGGAATGATTATCCGTGGAGGAAAACCACTTCATGGTGCTGTTTTAGACAGTCATCTCGACCACCGTATTGCCATGTCCTTTGCAGTTGCCGGACTGGTTGCAGACGGTGAAACAGAAATTACCAATGCAGATTGTGTTAATATCTCTTATCCGGGATTCTATCGTGATTTGCTCCGCTAAATAAATGATTTCCTTTTTGTTTTAATCAAGTCAAAAATAAAAAGATGTTCTGCCACGTTTCTTAGTGAACAGAACATCTTTTTTATAAATCTCTTTTTCTATCAAATCTTAATTTAATCATGAATATACATTGCATCTCCAAAGGAAAAGAAACGATATTTTTCCTTTACCGCTTCTTCATAAGCATGCATAATGTTTTCTTTCCCTGCCAGTGCAGAAACCAGCATCAGTAAGGTAGATTCCGGAAGATGGAAATTTGTAATCAGTTCATCAATCATTTTAAATTGATATCCCGGATAAATAAAAATCTCTGTCCATCCGCTTTTTGCCTGAAGGATTCCATTTTCATCTGTTGCAGACTCCAATGTACGACAACTTGTTGTTCCAACCGCAATTACTTTTTTACCAGCTTTTTTGGTATCATTAATTAATTTTGCCTGGTCTTCTTCTACTACATAAAATTCAGAATGCATGTGATGTTTTTCTACATCATCTACTTTTACCGGACGAAATGTTCCAAGTCCGACATGAAGGGTAACATGTGCAATATTTACCCCTTTTTCTTTAATCTGCTCTAATAATTCCTTTGTAAAATGAAGCCCTGCTGTTGGTGCTGCTGCACTTCCCTCATGTTTTGCATAGACAGTCTGATAACGTCCCTTATCCTGAAGCCTATGAGTAATATATGGAGGAAGCGGCATTTCTCCAAGTTTGTCAAGAATTTCTTCAAAGATCCCCTCATAACTAAAACGAATCAGGCGGTTTCCCTCTTCTACAATATCAATAACTTCTCCAATTAATAAACCGTCTCCAAAACTGATTTTTGTTCCTGGTTTTGCTTTCTTTCCTGGTTTTACCAATGTTTCCCATACATTTCCATCTTTTCTTTTTAAAAGCAGGATTTCAATTCCGGCATTTGTTCCAATCTTGCTTCCATAAAGTCTTGCCGGAATAACTTTGGTATCATTGATAACCAGACAGTCTCCCTTATTTAAATAATCAATAATATGTTTAAAATTTGTATGCTTCAACTCACCACTTTTTTTATCCAAACACATTAATCTGGAAGAAGAACGATCTTCAAGCGGGTCCTGCGCAATTAATTCTTCCGGTAAATCATAATAAAAATCTGATGTTTTCATTGGTTTCTCCTTTTCTTTCTTGTAATTCAAGCGGATATTTACAATCCTCTTTGCTACTTGATTCGATCAAAATATTTTATCTTCTTCTATTAATTTTGAAATCTTATTTTTCACTTCTATGATATTAACACTACAATTTGGAGGTACACAACCTCTCCAGAAATTTTCAATAGATGGATTTTCATATACATTTTGAAGCAGAGCTCTTACTGCACATCCATGGGATGCAATTAAAATTGTTTTATCCTGAAGTTCCTCTTTTTGAATCAATTCTTCATAAAATTCCCGTGTTCTTTTACAAATGGCTTCTAATGATTCCGCATTTTTGGGAGGCTGATATGCTTCGGTATGATGAAAAAAATTATCGAGCATTTCTGCCGGTAATAATCTGGAGTCTTTTCCCTCCCACCCACCAAATGAAATCTCACGAAGACGTACATCCTCAATCACCGGCACGTCTTTTCTATCTCCCAGTACCAGCTGTGCTGTATGTCTCGCTCTTTTTAACGGACTTGTAAAACATAAATCAAACGGAATCTCTTTCATCGCTTTTCCTGTTTTTATAGCAAGCGCAATTCCATTTTCATTTAACTCTGTATCCGATGCTCCCTGAAGTTTTCTTTCTACATTCCATGTTGTTTCTCCATGACGTATTACATAAAGTTTCATAATTATCTAAAACCTTTCTTTAACTCGCCAGATAATCTAATTAAGTATCCTAATTATTTTCCCCACCTAATATCATCTGCTGCACACCAACTTATAATGATAGTCATTTCCCTGTTTTCTGTCAAGAAATACTCTCTGCTATTTCTTTTCTTTTTTACTCTTTTTTTCGTCTCCCGTCCATTCCTGGCGCTTTTCTCCCGCAAATTCCTCTGCATGCTGTACAAACTGCTGATACTCTCGTTTGATTGTATCTGTTGCAACCTGATGCATCCAACGAAAACGTTCCTCAAAATAATGATTAATTGAAGCACCTATCATTACAATATTCATACAGATATACATCCACAAAAGAATCAGAATAATGGTTGTCATGCTTCCATACATATTCGATGTTTTATTAAAAAATTCAAAATACAAAGAAAATCCCATCGAAAATGCAACCCAGCACACGGATGAAAATACAGCACCCGGAAACTGACTACGAAATGTTGCCTTTCTATTTGGAACAAATTTATATAGGATCAAAAACACTCCGCACAAAGTTGCAAGTGTAATCACTAATCTCATACTGATAATCATCGAAACCAATTTATTTAAAAACGGAAAATGTCGTCTTAATTCTCTTTGCAGTGTATTTCCAAACACCTGTAAAGTAAGGGTCAGAATAATTCCAATCACAAACAATAACGTATAGGCAGCAGAACGAATTCTGGTTAAAATATAATTTCGTGTCTCATAGACAGAATAAATACAATTAAACCCATTTGTTAAGGCCTGCACACCTTTTCCAGATGACCAGATCGCCATCACTGCTGACACCGGCACAATGCTGACCGATTTATTATATACTTCATCTACAATTCCCTGTATAAACTCATGCAGGTTATCCGGAATCACCTGCATAATTGCTCCAACCACTTCTTCGCGATTCAACTGAGTATATCTTATGGAAGTCATTAAAAGCAATATAAACGGAATAAATGATAAAATAATAAAATAAGCTGCCTGCGCAGCATAAGCCGGTACATGCTTTTCACTGATACTTCTTGAAAACCCCCAGATATCACGAATTATTTTTTTGATTATTCTCATTTATTTAAAATCCTTGTCTCAATGTTTTTTCCTGTTTTCCTTTATTATCTATTACTATTAAGCAACTATTCGCAAGCAGATACTCGCAATCAATTTTGCCGCTTGACTCGGTTTAAACTATATTTTTCTCTTTACCTGCTTTAGCCGGCTAACGCTCATTATATCACACCCCACTAATTGGGGCAATCTCTACCTCTTGATAAAAATAATTCAAAATCTCTTGATAATTATTTCTAAGCTTTGCCATTTGATTTGCCCCATTCTGACTCATTCCCACTCCGTGCCCATATCCTCCTCCATGAATCATATAACCTTGCGGTTTTCCATTTTCATCTATCTGTGCTTCCAAGGTAAAATAGGCACTTGGAAGCAATTTGCCACCTTTTACTGTTGATTCATCTTGGCGTACGATTTCAAGATTCTGTGGACTTAAAAATTCACGTATCTCATATTCATTTCCAAGTTGAATGACACCTATATCTGTCTCTATTTTTAATTTTAAAACAGCATCTGCTTCTCCTGTTTTCTCAATTTCCATTTTTTCAAGCACTGATGCGTCTGGAAGTTTGTTTTTTGCCTGTTCAAGCAGTCTTTCACTTGAAAAGTATACTTTCCACTGATACCACGGCACAGACGCATCGAATTTACATTCTACACTTTTTAAATAACTGACCGGAGCAGATGCTTCCCAAACTTCGTTTGTACTCGTCTTTCCATGAGAAGTAGAAAAATAGTAAGCGGTAATCGGCTGTCCGTCTTTTGTTAAAATCTCTCCCTTTGTCTCATTTACTGCTTTTTTGGCTGGCTCAGACTCTCCTGAATTTTGATAAACCTGATAAGAAACACTGTCATCTACCTGAGCGATACCAATCCCAACCGGATCCTGATTTTTCTGCATCTGCATCCAGGCATACGTCCTTGCACAGACTGCCTGCGCTTTTAGGGCTTCTTTTTCATAGTCAGAAGGCATTTCGCTTGGTACTACACCATAAAGATATTCTTCTAACGGTAGTCTGTTTACCATATACCAGCCATCTTTTTCTTTTCCAATAATAAGTGTTCCCCCATAAGACGGTGTTCCTTGTCCTCGTTCTACCGACAATACTCTGATTCTATTTTCTTTAGTCCGATCAACAGGCGATAACACCAGCCTTCCCACTTCTGACAATTCCTCTTCTTTTTCTAAAACCAGTTTTTCGTTTGCTAAATAAAGTTTTCCACTGTTTTCTTCCTGATAATCTGATTCAAACTCTAACTCTATCCGTTCATGAAAATAAGATGTATACTGTCCTGTCATAATTGCAACCGAAATTTCTAACTCCTGATTTGCTTCTTTTGTTTCTGATTTTTCTGCATTTGTTCTTTTTTCTTCGGATTTTGATTTGCTTTCCGACGTTTCTTCCATTTTTTCTTTAGAGTTTCTTTGTATCACTTTTTTTTCATTTTCCCTTTTTATCAGTTCTTCTGTTTCTGGTCTTAACTCTATTCTTTGTTTTTTCAGTTCTTGTATTCCTAATCCATTCAGAGCAAGAACACAGCATAAGCAGATAATCAGATAGTTTCGGTTCATCCCTAAGCTCCGGTCAAATAAAATTTCAGCTTAAGTATATGAGAAAAAAAATGCAGATATTCTTTTTCAAATATCTGCATTTTGGTACAAAAGCCCGCCAAACAGTATTCCATTTTAAGATAAAATACAATTTGACGGGCATACAAACTTTTTATTTTTTATTTCGTAGAAAATGCGTAAACTGTAGTAGTATGATATTCTTCTCCGGCTTTTAATAAAGAGCTTTCAAATTTTTCTTCATTACATGCATTTGGATAATACTGCGTTTCCATACAGAAACCACTTCTCTTTCCATAAACGCATCCAGCTTTCCCATTTTCCTGTTCAATAAAATTACCGATATAAAACTGCATTCCCGGAAGGTCTGTATAAACTTTCATCTGAATACCAGATTCCTCACACCAAACTACAGCGGCTTCTCTCATTTCACCTTTTTTACGGGTTAAAGCATAATTATGGTCATATCCACCTGCCATAATAAGCTGTTCAAAATCTGCATCTACATCCTGTCCAATCTTCTTCGGTGTTGTAAAATCCATTGGTGTTCCTGCTACCGGTGCAATTTCACCTGTCGGAATTAACAGTTTATCGGTTGGTGTGTATTCTTCTGCATGAATCTGAACAAGATGATTCATTACACTTTCTGCACCTGCATCATGTCCTGCCAGGTTAAAATAAGAATGATTGGTCATATTTACAATCGTATCTTTATCTGCAATTCCTTTATAATCCAATACCAATTCGTTCTTTTCCGTCAAAGTATAAGAAACAAAGGCAGTAAAGTTTCCCGGAAATCCCTGGTCTAAATGTGGGCTCTTAATAGAAAATGTAATACTGTTTTTCTCTGCATCTATTTCTGCAACATCCCACACTCTGGTACGATAGAAATTCGGACCACTATGTAAATTATTTTTTCCATTATCATTTTTTTCCAACTGATAAGTCACACCATCAATTGTAAAAGAAGCATTTCCAATACGGTTACCATTTCTTCCGATTGGAGAACCAAAATGAGGCGGATTTTCATAATATCCTTCTACAGTATCATAGCCTAAAACAACATCTCTTAATTTATGATTTTCATCCGGTACCATAAGACTTACCAAAATTGCTCCAAAATCTGTTACCTTCATCGTTGCTCCGGATGTATTTGTAATCTCATAAAGAAAAACTTCTGTTCCATCCGTACTCTTTCCGAAACTCTGTTTTGTGATTGCCATCTGTTTTCTCCCTAATTTCAAACATAAAATTAAGTAATCCCGAGATGCCGTTTCCTATCTTCTGACTCCTAGCTGTTGCTAGGTGGGTGACCGCAACCATTCTTCTGCCTTCCGCTGCGCAATGACGGCCTGACATCCAACTGGCAATATAGGAATCCCGTTTAAAGTAAATGTAGGTTCAAAAATAATAGGAGCATCGCACAACCCAGGATTACTTCGTGATTTCATTATACTCTAGTATATGAAGTTTTTCAACAAAAATTACTGAATAAAAATTGGTTTTTTATGAAAGTTTTTCTAAATTCTCAAGTATTATCTCATGTAATAACTAAAAAGTCAACATTTTCTCTCATTAAACCTTAAGCGTTCAACAATTTTTTTACAATTGCCGGCATCTCTGCTACCTCTACCACTGTATCATGCAGTACCGGAGCAGTACGGATTTCTTCAATTGCATTTGGAACTTTCACATTTGCAATTTCAGATAACTTATCAATCAGTTCAAAATCCTCCATTGCATCATATTTATGATCAATTGCATCCATTACACTACGTGTAAATTTAAATGGACTTGCAGTAGAAGCAATGACTGTCTTTGTATCATCTTTTGTAGCTGTTTTATATTTTTCATAAACGCAGGCTGCAACTGCTGTATGCGTATCAATGACATATCCCGTATCTTCGTACAGTTTTTTAATAATTTTGGCAGTTTCTTCTTCTGTTGCATAATTTCCATAGAAATCTTTTAACTGCGCACGCATCTCGGCAGTGATTTCATATTTTCCATCTTTGGATAACTCATTCATCATTTCTCTTGTTTTATCTGCATCTTCACCAGCAATACGATAAATCAGACGTTCTAAGTTACTGGAAATTAAAATATCCATAGATGGAGAAGTTGTTAAGATGAAGTCTCTGTTTCTGTCGTAACTTCCTGTGCTGAAGAAATCATATAATACTTTGTTTTCATTGGATGCACAGATTAATTTTTCAATCGGAAGTCCCATATTCTTTGCATAGAATGCAGCAAGAATATTTCCAAAGTTTCCAGTTGGAACAGTGACATTAATCTTTTCACCTGCTTTTATTTCTCCATTTTTATATAAGGTTGCATAAGCATATACGTAATACACAATCTGTGGAACAAGACGTCCAATATTAATAGAGTTCGCTGATGAGAACTGATATCCTGCATTTGAAAGCTCTTCTGCCATATTCTTATCATTAAACATTTTCTTAACGCCTGTCTGAGCATCGTCAAAGTTTCCTGTGATTCCAACAACGTAAGTATTATTTCCTTTTTGTGTTACCATCTGTTTTTCCTGAACCGGGCTGACACCATTTTTCGGATAAAATACAATGATTTTCGTTCCCGGAACATCAGCAAAGCCAGCCATAGCAGCTTTTCCGGTATCTCCAGAAGTTGCGGTCAGAATTACAATTTCATTTTTTACATTATTTTTCTTTGCGGAAGTAGTAAGAAGATGTGGCAGAATAGAAAGTGCCATGTCTTTAAATGCAATCGTTGCCCCATGGAAAAGTTCCAGATAATAAGCACCATCTGCCTTTTTCACCGGTACAATTTCCTTTGTATCAAATTTAGAATCATAAGCTCTTTCAATACATGCTTTTAATTCGTCTTCTGTAAAATCTGTAAGGAAACGACTCATAACCTCATAAGCGATTTCCTGATAAGTCATGGATGCAAGTTTCTCTACAGGAATACCCAAAACCGGAATCTGTGTAGGAACAAATAATCCACCATCGTCTGATAATCCTTTTAAAATTGCCTGAGAAGCTGTTACACATTCTCCTGTTCCCCTTGTGCTTTTGTACAAAATTTCCATTGTCTTTTTGTCCTTTCCTTATTTATTAAGTCAAGATACACTTCTATTCTTTCAATTAGCATATCTTGCAACTTACTTACATTTAAATTGCATCGGATTTGCTTGTCTTTTTCGATGTCTCATCTGTAGATGTCTTTCCTTTTTTGGAAGATTTCTCTTTCTTTTTAGGCGAAATTTTTGTTTCCGTTGAAGTTTCTGTTTTCGTTGAAGAATCATCTGGCTCTTCTTTTTCTTCTTCTGTCTTTTTTGAAGAAGCATTCGCTTCTAATTCTTTCAATGTCTTTTCCGGATATGTATAAAAGGCATGAACACCATGTTTAAATAAAAATTCCAAATCCCTTTTAAACCAACTTACATTGTCTGAATCCGAATATTCTTCCTGCATAAAAAACAATGCTCCCTGTGAATAATCTTCTCCATCAATTGCACGATTGACTGCTTCTCTGGTATCTTCTGAAACAGTAACGGTATTAATTCTTCCATCTGCTGTCGGTGAAAACTGAGCAGTTCCGTCGGTATTCTGCCACACAATATCATAAATGCTGTCTGGAAAAATCGGACTCTGCAAACGATTGAAAATAACATTCGCCACCATGATTTTTCCTTCTGTATCTTCTCCACCTGCTTCTGCTTCTACAATCTTTAACAGAGTTTCATAGTCTCTGTCTGTCACTTTTAAATACTGTTCCACATCTAACGAATGATTCTCCAGTTTTTCTACGGTATCAGCTGCCGCTTTACTAAAATCAAGATTCGATTCCTGCTGATTTTTCCCAACACGCTGACCAACTAAAACTGCTTCACAAGACGTTCCTAATTTATTTACCTCACTATCCGTGTCCTGACTGATACAGACACCGGAAATAATGGATTCAATCCCATACATGTATTGTCTGGTATTTTCTTCCTGTGCTTTTTCTACTACAGTCTCTACCGATTTTGCTGAAGAAGCCTCAGCCTGTATAGTAAGTTTTTTAACCAGAAATACTCCTGCCGCAGATAATACTCCCACCGCCGCAAACGCAGCAGTTTTCAAAATAAACTGTCGTCTTTTTTCCTGAATTTTTCTTTCATTTTTTCGTCTTACCTGTGACTGTCTGTGCTGACTACCTGTTTTCCCCGTTTTTCTCTGTGCTACCTTGCCTGACGTCTTTCTCGTTTGAATCTCTCTTCTAGTTCTAACCCTTTTTCTGCTTTTTCGAACCTGTTTTTTCTTTTGCTTTCTTTTCCAGTTTCTCAAGCATCTTTTTATTACTCTAAGAAGCCTCGATTCAATTTTTTGAATCTTGTTCATACCTTTTCCCTTTGTTCTCTTAAACTATTTTCTCTATCTCTATACTTTCACCTAATCAGTTATTTTGAATTATATGATAGTTAAAGGATAGAAGTCAATAAGTTCAAAAGTCTTTTGTCTATATTACATAAATTTATTTGAAAACTCGGACAATTTTTCATCCAAATTTACTCTGATTTTTCGTGGTTTTTCATAAAAAAAGCAGGTACAAAAGAATGATTTTTTCTTATGTACCTGCTTTGCTATTGAGATTTTCTTAATTTAACATTACCAAGTCTTTAGGTATTATGTTTGCTCGAGAACATTTTGATATAAAAATTTAAGCTTTTATCGATTATTGATTGCAGTTACCAATGCGTCTATAGAGGCCCTTATGATGTCTACATCCACCCCTGCGCCCCAGGAAAGTGTACCATCTGGCTTACGAATTCCTACATAAGCAATCGCTTTTGAACTGGAACTCTGCTCTAATGCATGCTCCTGATAAGTTACTAAATCATACTCAAAATTATATGCTTTCTTCAACGCATTACTTACCGCATTTAAACGTCCGTTTCCTTCTGCCTCTGTTGTAATCTCTTTTCCATTAAAAATAGAAGTTACCTGTGTTGTAATTCCTCCATTTACCTGCTGGAAATGTACTCCATTTAAGGACAGCGGGCTTACTACATTTTCAAAGGTCCGTTTAAATAATTCAAAAATCTCTTCTGGCATCAGCTCTTTATGTGTATGATCCGATACTGCTTTTGCTGTATACCCCATTGCTTCACGCATCTTAGGTGGCAGATTCAGTCCAAATTTAGTTTCCAGAATATATCCGACACCACCTTTACCAGACTGACTGTTAATACGGATAACATCTGCATCGTAATTACGCCCAACATCTTTCGGGTCAATTGGAAGATATGGTACCGTCCAGTGTTCCGGTTTCTTTTCATCCAACCAATGCATACCTTTTGCAATTGCATCTTGATGAGAACCGGAAAATGCAGCAAATACTAATGCACCGCTATATGGACTTCTCTCGTTAATTGTCATTCCCGTAAAGGATTCATATTTTTTACAAATAGAAGAGATATCTGTAAAATCAAGCTCCGGCTCTACGCCCTGCGCATACATATTTAAAGCAAGTGTTACGATATCAACATTACCTGTTCTTTCTCCATTTCCAAATAAGGTTCCTTCCACACGGTCTGCTCCAGCTAAAATACCCATTTCAGCATCTGCTACACCACAACCACGATCATTGTGTGGATGGAGAGAAACGACTACATTTTCTCTGTATTTTAAGTTCTTGCACATATATTCTACCTGACTTGCATACACATGCGGCATAGAATGTTCTACTGTAACCGGCAGATTGATAATTGCTTTTCTATCTGCAGTTGGCTGCCAGATATCCAGTACTGCATTGCAGACTTCCAATGCATATTCTGGTTCTGTTCCAGTAAAGCTTTCTGGGCTGTATTCAAAACGATAATCTGCTCCAGCTTCTTCTGTCAACTGTTTTAATAATTTTGCACCTTCTACTGCAATCTTTAAAATTTCTTCTTTGGATTTATGGAAAACCTGTTCTCTCTGAGACAAAGAAGTAGAATTATATACATGTACAATTACATTTTTTGCACCTTTTACCGCTTCAAATGTTTTCTTGATAATATGTTCTCTTGCCTGAGTCAGAACCTGAATCGTAACATCATCCGGAATCAAATCTTCTTCAATCAATTTTCTTAAAAATGTGTACTCTGTTTCAGACGCAGCCGGAAAACCAACTTCAATTTCTTTAAATCCAATTTCAACTAACAGTTTAAAAAACTCTACTTTCTGTTCCAGATTCATAGGAATTACAAGTGCCTGATTTCCATCTCGTAAATCTACACTACACCAAATTGGTGCTTTTTCTACATGATCTTTTTCGGTCCAGTCCATACATTTCACTGGTGGTAAAAAATACTGTCTTTTGTACTTACTGCTGTTTTTCATAACTTAAATCCTCCTAATCATTTTGGCACATCACTTTAGAGCTTCTTTTTGATAATTCTTTTCCTAGAACTTACCACTTTTTTCTGAAACAAAAAAAGTCTCTCATCTCTTACAATATACTTGTAATAGAGACGAAAGACTAACGTCCTGCGCGGTACCACTCTACTTCATGAATCAAATTCATACTCTCAAAAGATACTGATGAAACCATCTTATATCTTTCCCTGCTGATAACGGTAGGGATTCCGTCTACGCCTACTATCTTACCTCGCCTTGCTTTATTAGTAAAAGTTCGGGCAGCTGCTCCAAGGGCAGTTCAAAATATTACATCTACTGTTTTTCACCAACCAACAGCTCTCTGAAATCCGTAAAAATTTCTACTAATCCTTATCTCTGCATTTTGCTGTTTACAGATTACTCTGTGCTTAATATAATTAAAATAGCATTACCAAATCAAAATGTCAAGTAATTTTAAGGAAGAAACTTCCTTTTTTTGATAATCGGGCAGGAACACTCTACCCGATTTTTCAAGTTTTTTGTACTTCTTTCTACCTATTATATTATATATTTTTCTTATCTTTTATTAATCTCTGCAAGATTAATGGTCCTCGTACAAATTTGTTTTGCAAGCTCCGGATTATGTGTCACAAAAAAATGCAAGCAGAACATTTCAATTCCACTTGCATTTCATTTTATTAATTATTTTCGTTGATATTAATTATTTGCATTAATATAATTAATTAAACCTTCTGCTTTGATAATCTTCTGCATAAACTCTGGAAAAGCCTGTCCCTTAAAAGCCTGTCCTTTTGTTTTATTTGTAATAATACCGCTGTCAAAATCCACTTCTACTTCATCGCCTGCTTCAATATTTTTCGCTGCTTCCGGACACTCAATGATTGGTAATCCAATATTAATTGCATTACGGTAGAAAATACGTGCAAAAGTTTCTGCAATTACACAGCTGACACCAGCCGCTTTAATTGCAATTGGTGCATGTTCTCTTGAAGAACCACATCCAAAATTTTTATCTGCTACAATGATATCTCCTTTATGCACATTATTTACAAAGTCTTTATCAATATCTTCCATGCAATGCTGTGCAAGTTCTGCAGGGTCAGAAGAGTTTAAGTATCTTGCCGGAATGATAACATCGGTATCCACATTGTCTCCATATTTAAATACTGTTCCGTTTGCTTTCATCGTCTTTTCCTCCTACTATAAACCTAATTCTTCCGGTGCAGAAATTTTACCAGTTACAGCACTTGCAGCAGCGACTGCCGGACTTGCCAGATAAACTTCTGAATCTACATGTCCCATACGACCTACAAAGTTACGGTTGGTAGTAGAAATACAACGTTCTCCAGCTGCTAAAATTCCCATATATCCACCCAGACATGGACCACAAGTCGGTGTACTTACAACTGCACCCGCTTCAATAAAGATCTTTAATAATCCTTCTTCCATTGCCTGAAGATAAATACTCTGTGTTGCCGGAATTACAATACAACGGACTCCCTTTTTCACTTTACGTCCTTTTAAGATTTCTGCTGCACAACGTAAGTCATCAATTCTTCCGTTTGTGCAAGAACCAATTACAGACTGGTCGATTACTACATCTTCTGTAATTTCATCAATTGTTCTTGTATTTTCCGGAAGATGCGGGAAAGAAATGGTCGGTTTTAATTCACTCAAATCAATTGTATATTCTTCATCATAAACAGCATCTTCATCTGCTTCATATACCTTATATGGACGTTTGGAATGTTCTTTCATATATTGTTCTGTCAGTTCATCTACAGGGAAAATTCCGTTCTTTCCACCTGCTTCAATTGCCATATTTGCAATTGTGAAACGGTCATCCATACTTAAGTTTTTGATTCCTTCTCCAACAAATTCCATAGATTTATAAAGTGCGCCATCCACACCAATCATTCCAATGATGTGTAAGATAACATCTTTTCCACTCACCCATTTTGCCGGTTTTCCAACAATATTGAATTTAATTGCAGATGGAACTTTAAACCAAGCCTTACCGGTTGCCATTCCGGCAGCCATATCTGTACTTCCTACACCTGTAGAAAATGCACCAAGTGCACCATAAGTACAAGTATGAGAGTCTGCACCAATAATAACATCACCTGCAACTGTTAATCCTTTTTCCGGAAGCAGAGCGTGTTCAATTCCCATTTCCCCAACATCAAAATAATTTGTAATATCATGCTTACAGGCAAATTCACGTACACATTTACAGTGTTCTGCGGATTTGATGTCTTTATTTGGGATAAAATGGTCCATAACCAGAGCGATTTTATCTTTATCAAATACATTTTTCTTTGTCATTTTATCCATCTCATGAATTGCAACAGGAGATGTAATATCATTACCCAGTACTAAATCAAGATTTGCTTCAATCAGCTGACCTGCTTCTACTTTTTCAAGCCCTGCTGCTGCTGCAAGAATCTTTTGTGTCATTGTCATTCCCATGGATATTCCTCCCTAAAAATACACTAAAAATTTATTTTATGGTAGCAGACCTTTGTCTGCTTTTATCTATTGATATTCTAGCACAAATTTTGATATAATAGAAATACATATAAAACATATCAGATATAACTTATATTCATAAAGAAAAATGGAGATTCTAAGATGGAACAAAACTTATCCTTATACCGTGTTTTCTACACCGTAGCCAATACCGGAAATATTTCAAAAGCTGCAGAACAACTTTTTATCAGCCAGCCTGCAATCAGTAAATCAATCCGTAAATTAGAACAGAGTTTAGACGTTACATTATTTTCCAGAAATTCCCGAGGAGTTCAACTCACGGAAGAAGGAGAAATTCTTTATACCTACGTTCAAAAAGCGTTTTTTTCGCTCCAAACAGGGGAATCCCGTATTAAAAAAATCAACGAACTGGGCATTGGTCATTTACATATTGGAGTCAGTACAACTTTATGTAAATTTATGCTTCTGCCTTATCTTCAGGAATTTATTAAAACACATCCACATATAAAGATTACCATTGAATGTCAATCAACCAATCATACTCTGCAACTCTTAAAAGAAAATAAAATTGATGTTGGTTTAATTGGAGAACCGGAACGTCCTCATCATGTACATTTTGACAGTCTTGGTGAAATCGAAGATATTTTTGTAAGCACCAAAACTTATTTAAACAATCTTTCTCTTCGCACCAATCATAGAGACGACATTTTCCGCAATGCCACTTTAATGCTGCTTGATAAAGAAAACATGACCCGCCAGTATATCGATGATTATCTTGCTGCTCATCGTATTGAAACCAATAACCTTCTTGAAGTTTCTACTATGGATTTATTAATCGAATTTTCAAAAATCAGTTTAGGTGTTGCCTGCGTCATTCGCCAATTTGTTGAAAAAGAACTCGCAGAAGGAGAGCTTGTAGAAATTCCCCTTCCTTTTCCAATTCACCGCAGAAATATTGGTTTTGCTTATCTGGATAATTTACAGCAAACCACGGCTGTTCGGGAATTTATTGAATTTTACAATACTAAACAGGGGCTTGCCTTAAATAAACTCCCTGTACATTCTTAAAATCTAAAAAGCGACGGAACATTTGTCCGTCGCCTTTTCTTTTTTTATCTGATACTCAAATTAAAATTAGTTATTGATCAATTTGTCTGTACCATTCCAGCTGTACAGTTTACGAAGTTCTTCACCAACTGCTTCTAACTGATGCTCTGCTTCTCTTCTTCTCATAGCGCCGAAATGCATGCAACCTGTCTGGTTTTCTGAGATCCAGTCTTTTGCAAATGTACCGTCCTGAATATCGGACAGGATTTTCTTCATTGCTTTCTTTGTTTCATCTGTAACAATCTTAGGTCCTGTGATGTAATCACCATATTCTGCTGTGTTAGAGATAGAGTAACGCATTCCCTGGAATCCGCTTTCGTAGATTAAGTCTACAATCAGCTTCATTTCATGGATACATTCAAAGTAAGCATTTTCCGGAGCATATCCAGCTTCAACCAGAGTTTCAAATCCAGCTTTCATTAATGCTGTAACACCACCACAAAGAACTGCCTGCTCACCGAATAAGTCTGTTTCTGTTTCTACTTTGAAAGTAGTTTCCAGAACACCGGCTCTTGCTCCACCGATACCAGCTGCATAAGCAAGTGCTTTGTCTAATGCTTTTCCTGTGTAATCCTGCTGAACAGCTACCAGACATGGAACACCTTTACCAGCCTGATATTCACTTCTTACTGTATGACCTGGACCTTTTGGAGCAATCATTGTAACATCAACATTTGCAGGTGGTTTAATCTGTCCAAAGTGAATTGCAAAACCATGAGCAAACATTAACATGTTTCCTTCTTCCAGGTTTGGTTCAACGTCTTTTTTGTACATTGCAGCCTGTTTTTCATCGTTAATCAGAATCATGATAACATCAGCCTGTTTTGCTGCTTCTGCTGCTGTATAAACTTTTAATCCCTGAGCTTCTGCTTTTGCCCAAGATTTACTTCCTTCATATAAACCAACGATTACATCTACACCAGATTCTTTTAAGTTTAATGCATGTGCATGTCCCTGGCTACCATAACCGATAATTGCAACTTTTTTTCCTTCTAATAAAGATAAATTACAATCTTCCTGATAATAAATTTTTACTGCCATTTTTGTTTCCTCCTAGCATTTTGTGTTTTTTTATCTTAGGGAATAAAAAATCATTCTCTAGCTAACTTAATTAATAATCTTCCCCGTCTTCTTCAAGATAGAATACATCATCTACCCCTCTTGAAAGACCGGTGATACCTGTTCTGGCAAGTTCTAAAATTTCGTAACCTTCTAACAAATCAATAAATGCTTCCAGCTTTGATTTTGTTCCTGTCAGTTCAATAATCATGGACTCTTTTCCCACATCAATAATATTTGCACGGAAAATATCTACAATCGAAGAAACATCCGCTCTCTGATTCGGTTCTACCCGAACTTTCACAAGAATCAATTCTCGGTTAACGCTCTGACCGTCCTTCAGCACTTTTACTGTGAGAACATCTTCTAACTTTTCCACCTGTTTGGTAATCTGTTCAAGAATCAGTTCATCACCGCTGCACACAACAGTCATACGTGAGTAATTAGGGTCTGTTGTAATGCCAACGGAAAGGCTGTCGATGTTGTATCCTCTTCGACTGAACAAACCGGAAACCCGACTTAAGACACCAGCCGTATTTTCTACCAGAATTGATAAAATTCTTTTATTCATACAGCACCTTCTCCCCATTTCATTTGTCAAGCAATCATTGCTTAACTTTGTTGTAATTCTATCAACTATTTATTTTTTTGTCAATGGATTTGCTACGTTATAACTAATTAGTATGCAAATCATAACTCAAAGTTATATCTTGTTATAGAAAAAAAGGTGGAGAGAAAGCCTTTTTCTCTCCACACTTTCCTTACTCATGTCTCTTACTTGCTTTCATTCTGGCCATTGCCCTTGCAAGAGATGCTTTTGATACATAATATTCCTGCATACTCTGTTTCTGGCGAAGCTGTTCTTCTGCACGCTCTAATGCTTCTTTTGCACGTTTTTCATCAATATCTTCCGGTTTTTCAATACTGTCCGCAAACAACGACACTCGGTTATTGATAATCTGAGCAAAGCCATTTCCTACAATTGCCTCATGCCATTGTTCATCTTCTGTCTGGAAACGCATCTCCCCAGGAACAACCGTAATCATCATATCCGCATGGTGAGCCAGAATCGAAACCTGACCATCCTGTGCAGGAATTACAATATTAATCCCTCTGCCTCGAAAGAACACTTTATCGCTGGCCACAATACTTAATCCGAATGTATTCATCTATACATCACCTCTATTGTTCTGCTTTTGCTCTTTCTAAGACATCATCAATTGTTCCGGCATTTAAGAATGCACTCTCCGGACAATCATCCACTTCACCGTCGATAATCATCTTAAATCCACGAATTGTTTCTTTTAACGGAACATATTTTCCTGGAATACCTGTAAATACTTCTGCTACATGGAATGGCTGTGACAGGAACTTCTGAATCTTTCTTGCACGCGCTACAACTTTTTTATCTTCATCAGAAAGTTCTTCCATACCAAGAATTGCAATGATATCCTGCAGTTCTTTATATTTCTGGAGATATTCCTGAACTTTTCTGGCTACTTCATAATGTTCTTCGCCAACGACATCAGCTTCCAGAATTCGGGAGTTTGACTCCAACGGATCAACGGCAGGATAAATACCCTGTTCTACAATCTTTCTGGACAATACCGTTGTCGCATCCAGATGTGCGAAAGTAGTTGCAGGAGCAGGGTCTGTTAAGTCATCGGCCGGCACATAAACTGCCTGTACACTTGTTACAGAACCATTTTTTGTAGATGCAATTCTCTCCTGTAATTCACCCATCTCAGTTGCCAGAGTCGGCTGATAACCTACTGCGGACGGCATACGTCCAAGCAGAGCGGAAACTTCAGAACCAGCCTGTGTGAAACGGAAAATATTATCAATAAATAACAATACGTTCTGATGTTCCTGGTCACGGAAATATTCCGCCATAGTCAGTCCGGTTTCTGCCACACGCATACGAGAGCCAGGCGGCTCATTCATCTGTCCAAACACCAGCGCAGTTTTTTCAAGAACTCCTGATTCTTTCATTTCACTCCAAAGGTCATTTCCCTCTCGGGAACGTTCTCCAACACCGGTAAAGATAGAATATCCACCATGTTCGGTTGCAATATTACTGATTAACTCCTGAATTAATACGGTTTTACCAACACCGGCACCACCGAAAAGACCGATTTTACCACCTTTTGCATAAGGTGCTAATAAGTCAATTACTTTAATACCTGTTTCAAGGATTTCCACGACTGGACTTTGTTCTTCAAAACTTGGCGGGTCTCTGTGAATAACCCAATGTTCTGCATTATCTAATTGTTCTCCATTATCAATGGTTTCTCCCAAAACGTTAAAAAGACGACCTAATGTTTCTTTTCCTACAGGGACAGAAATACCAGCACCTGTTGCTGTTACTTCCATGTCTTTATAAAGACCGTCACTGGAAGCCAACATAATACAACGTACAGTATTATTACCGATATGCTGTGCTACTTCCATAACCAGTTTTTTTCCGTTATTCTCAACAGTAAGGGCATCTTTAATCGCAGGAAGTGCGTTCTGTGGAAATTCCACATCGACGACTGGTCCCATGATTTGTACAATTTTTCCTTTTTCCACGAGGAATCCTCCTTTCTGTATTTTTAATGTTTATTTTTCTGTGCTTTTGCACCGCCGATTACCTCAGTAATTTCCTGAGTAATTGCAGCCTGACGCACACGGTTGTATTGAATCGATAAATCTTTGAGCATGTCCTTTGCACTGCTGGTTGCCGCATCCATTGCCATCATTCGGGAATTATGCTCACTGGCATAAGACTCAACTAAGCATCCATAAGTAAAACCATGCAGATAGTTCGGCACCATGCTGTTTAAAATTTCTTCTGCAGAAGGAACCATTTCAATTTCCTCCTGATGGATGTCTACCATTACCTGAGCCGGTGTATGGAAATCTGCTTTTTTCAAAGGAAGAAGCTGGCTCATTTCTGCTTCCATGCTGACTGCATTTACCATTCGTGTATAAATAATATACACTTCATCCAATTCTCCCTTTAAATAACGCTCAATCATTTCCTCGGAAATCACTCTCGCTCTATGCATCGTCGGTTTCTGGACTGTAAAGCGGAAATTCATATCCACATCCATTTTTTTCTTGGCAAAATACTGACGCCCCACCTCTCCAAGTACAAACAACTGTGGATGGGCTTCCTTTTCCATGCATTCCTCAGCGATTTTAAACACATTATGATTGTATGCTCCCGCAAGACCTTTATCTGCGGAGACTACAATATATCCTGTTTTTCTATCTTCTTTTGGAATGTCAGAACGCTCGTCAAAATATTTATGTTCCATTTCCGGCATGTGACGCAGCACACGTCCGATTGCCGACTGAATTCCATAGAAATACGGCTCTGTATCTGATAATACCTGTTTTGCTCTTTTTAATTTAGAAGAGGAAATCATATACATGGCATTGGTAATTTTCATCGTATCCTGAATACTTTTTATTCGGCTTTGAATCTCTTTTGCACTTGCCATTCTATCACCTGCTCTTGTTTTTAAATTCCTCTGCTACTTCAAGAATCTTGTTTCCAAGTTCTTCATCAAGAACTTTTTTCTCTTCAATCTGCTTTCCGATTTCCGGATAGTTCTTATCAAAATATGCCAGCATATCCATCTGGAATTCTTTTACTTTCTTTAATTCCACATCCAGCATGACTTTATGTGTTGCCACCCACAAGGTAATGACCTGTTCATGGTTGGAAAGCGGTCTGCAAAGTGGCTGTTTTAATAATTCCATCAGACATTTTCCATAAGCTAACTGTTCTTTTGTCGCATCATCAAGGTCTGACGCAAACTGGGTAAAGACTTCCATCTCACGATACTGAGCCAGATCAATACGAAGGCTTCCGCTTGCTTTTTTCATGGCTTTTGTCTGCGCAGCACCACCAACTCGTGATACGGAAACACCAACATTTACTGCCGGACGATTACCTGCAAAGAACAAATCACTTTCCAGGAAAATCTGTCCATCTGTAATGGAAATAACATTTGTTGGAATATATGCAGAAACATCTCCTGCCTGAGTCTCAATAATTGGAAGTGCAGTAATGGAACCTCCACCTGCTTCCGGACTTAAACGACTTGAACGTTCCAAAAGTCTTGAGTGTAAGTAGAATACGTCACCAGGATAAGCTTCTCGTCCAGGGGAACGTTCCAGCAACAGAGAAAGTGCACGATATGCAACCGCATGTTTGGATAAATCATCATATACGATTAATACATCTTTTCCCTGATACATAAAATATTCTGCCAAAGCAGTTCCGGAATAAGGAACAATATACTGCAGCGGAGCACAGTCACTGGCCGTTGCTGCAAATACAGTTGTGTAATCCATTGCACCATATTTTTCCAATGTTCCGGTTAATTTTGCAATCGTAGAAGCTTTCTGACCGATTGCTACATAAATACAAATAACATCTTTGCCTTTCTGATTCAAAATAGTATCAATTGCAATAGACGTTTTACCGGTCTGTCTGTCACCGATAATTAATTCTCTTTGTCCACGACCGATTGGCAGCATGGAGTCAATAGCAAGAATTCCTGTTTCCATCGGTACGGTAACGGATTTACGGTCAATAATACCTGGTGCTTCATTTTCAATTGGACGGTAATCTTTCGCTTCGATACTACCTTTTCCATCAATTGGAGCACCCAGAGCATCTACCACTCTTCCGATATAGCCTTCGCCAACCGGAATACCTGCTCTTTTCTTTGTACGTGCTACTTTAGTGCCTTCTTTGATTCCTGTGTCTTTACCAAAGATAATAACACCGATCTCGTTTCTTTTGATATCCTGCACCATACCTTTGACGCCATTTTCAAAAGTCACGATTTCACCATACATTGCGTGGTCTATCCCGTAAACAGTTGCAATTCCGTCACCAACCCAGATTACATTTCCTACTTCACGGACGCCAGTTGCCATGTCGAAATTTTCTATTTCTTCTTTCAGAATGGAAATTATTTCTTCTGAATTGATTGAACTCAAACCGTTCACCTCCAGGTTAATTTTTGTTGTAATGCATTGATTTTGCCTTTTAAGCTGTAATCAATTTCTTCATCTTCTACCCGAATACAAAATCCTCCAATTAAAGATTTGTCTTCGATTTGTTTTATCTGCACATCTTTCGTGTGGTACTTTTTACATAGGAAGTTTTTCATTCCATCTAACTGCTCTTTTTTCGGAGCTACCACATAAAATAGTTCTGCATTTAAGATATTATGTCGTTTATTGTAATACTCCTGATATTCTTTAAAAATCTCCTGTGCAAGGGATGCCTTGTGATAACGGCACAACACCTTCATGAAATTACATATTTCTTTTGGAAAAATCTTATCAATCACATTTTCCTTTTCTTTTAAAGAAACAACGGGACTAGAAAGTACCTCTGATACTTCAGGGGCTGCTTTCAGTATTGCGTTTGCAGACGCTGTCACTTCTGGTGCTATATTTAATTCATATAACACTTTTGCATAATTAGTTTCTGTCATCTGTATCACCTGTTTCTGCTAAGAACTGGTCATATAACATACTGTTGCCCTCTTTGCTGCTTCCCTGACTAAGCAGTTTCTTTGCAGCTTCCAAAGCTAAATCTGCAATCTCACTTTTTGCACCTGACATTGCATTTTGTTTTTCCTGTTCAGCAGTATTTCTTGCATTTTCAAGAATTCTTGAAGCCTTTTCATTTGCTTCTTTTAAAGTACGTTCGCCAAGTGCTTTCGCATCACTTCTTGCATCGGCAATAATCTGAACAGATTCTTCTTTTGCACCACTTAAAGCAGTTTCATACTGTGTTTTCATTTCCTGTGCCTGATTTTGAACTGTTTCTGCGTCTTTAAACTGCTGTGCAATAAGATTTTTTCTTTTTTCCATAATTCCTGTGATAGGTCCAATCAGGAATTTTTTCATTAAGAGATAAAGAATAATCAGGTTAATAATGGTCCAGAGAAGGTCCCAGCCTAACTTCAGCACCTGTCTTCACCTGCCTTCCTTATTTTACGAATAAGATTAACAAACCAATTACGAAACCGTAAATAGCAGTTGCCTCTGCAAGGGCACAACCTAATAACAATGCTTTACTGATTTTTGACTCTGCTTCCGGCTGACGTGCAATAGCTTCTACTGCTTTAGAAGTTGCAAGACCAATACCAACACCTGCTCCTAAACCTGTTAAAACTGCGATACCCGCACCAATTGCTGTTAACATATTTCATTTCTCCTTTTCGCTTCTTATTTTTTTTGATTACTCTTCATTAATTCTTCATTAACTACTCTTCAATTTGCTCTTTAATAAAGAGCGATGTTAAAAATACAAATACATATGCCTGAATCAGCCCATCGAAAATATCAAAATAGAGACTGAGCGGCACCGGTATTGCAACCGGAATAATCATTTTAATTAATTCCATTACGACAAAAGCACCGATAACGTTACCAAAAAGTCGCATACAAAGGGATACGGGACGAATTGCAATTTCCATAATATTAATCGGAGTAACAATTGCCATCGGTTCCGCAAAACTATGCACAAAACCTTTTAGTCCTTTTTGACGAAATCCGGAATATTCTATCAGGCAAATACTCATAATTGCCAGACCTGCTGTTACATTTAAGTCTTTTGTTGGCGGTTTAAATCCAAGAAGCCCAATTAAGTTTGCCACGCCTATATAGATGGCCACCGTAATCAAATACGGTACATATCGCTTGCCTCTCTCTCCTAAGATATCTGTGAAGAAATCTTGTAAGAAACCGATTCCAGCTTCCAATGCCAGCTGTTTTTTTCCTGGATTTTCCACTTTCAGGTTCCTGACTAATAGAATAGAGATAATGGTAAGTGCCGCCATAATAATCCAGGTGACAACAGTAGACTCTCCTACTGGTATACCACCAAAAACTGGAATGGTAAAAACGGTTTCGCAGTTAAGCTCCTCCGTAATCATTTCCGCTATATCCGTAGGACATCCTCCCTTTCTCTAAAATTTTGTTGTCTAAAACTCCTTTCTTCATACTCTAATTCGTGTCTAAATTTACTCCCAAAAAATGGTTTTGTCAATCTTTTGACAACTTCTCTGTTTTCCCCAATTTTCGTCTGTTTTTCGGTAATTTTTTTTGTTTCTCTTCCATTTTGGCTAGTGATTTTCGTTGCTTTTTGTGTACCTATCAGTATACAGCCGGATTATCTCCTGTATTTTGTACGTTTTTTTTGCTATTTTAATATTATTTTTAGTATTTTCGCTTATTTTTTGGTTTTACCAATTTCCAAAAAATGCCCCCTTACACAAAAAAAGGCTTATTTTTTGTGTAATCTTACATATAATTTTTCTTTTTTCTCTTTCGTTTTTTTCTGATATTGCGTGTTTTTTATTGGAATTTGTGGTAAAATAGAAACAATCTCTCTTTATTTGATACTACGATTATTAGAGATGAGCAAAACACATTAATTCTATAAAAAAGGATGTGATGAAAAAATGAAACAGCTTATCATTGTTGGTGCAGGTCCTGCCGGAGTTTCAGCAGCCCTTTATGCCATTCGTCTTGGCGTAACACCACTGGTCATTCATAACGGAATTGGTGCTTTAAAAAAGGCTTCCATAATTGAAAATTATTACGGACTTCCCACTCCCATTTCCGGTGAAAAATTATACGAAACCGGTCTTTCTCAACTTAAAGCACTTAATATTCCTGTTGCAGAAGAAGAACTTCTTTCGATTGCTTATGATAACGGTGTTTATCAAGTGCAGACTTCTTTTCATTCCTATGAAAGCCAGGCAATCATCCTTGCTACCGGTGCAAAACGAAATCCGATTACTTTAAAAGAAGCCAAAAAATACGAAGGAAATGGCATCAGTTATTGTGCGGTATGTGACGGTTTCTTCTTCCGAAATAAAAATGTCGGAATTCTTGGAAACGGAGACTATGCGCTTCACGAAGCAAAAGTTCTTGAACCTCTTGCAAAAGCCGTGACTATCTTTACCAACGGACTGACTGAAACTTTTGATTCCTCTGTACTTGGAAACATTCAGGTCAATCATAAGAAACTGCTTTCCGTTGGAGGAGAAAATTCCTTAGAATGGATTACTTTTGAAGACGGCTCAAAACTTAACATTGATGGATTATTTGTTGCTCTTGGAAGTGCCGGAAGTACCGACATTGCCAAAAAATTAGGATTGATTTTAAAAGACAATCATATTATGATTGAGACAGATACTTCCACAATGCTTCCTGGCTTTTTTGCCGCCGGAGATTGCACCGGAGGTATGATGCAAATTGCGAAAGCCGTGTACGAAGGCGCACAGGCTGGTACAAAGGCAGTAAAATTTATTAAAAATACCAAGTAACTTTTTTTATTCTTACTAACTTTATAAAGGAGACGTAAATTATGGAGATTACATTAACCAATGAAAATTTTGAAGAAGAAGTTTTAAACTCTGATGTTCCTGTTTTAGTTGATTTTTGGGCTGTATGGTGCATGCCTTGCAAAATGCTTGCTCCGATTGTCGAAGAACTGGCAAATGAAGCAAACGGTGCTTACAAAGTCGGAAAAGTTAACGTAGATGAAGCACCGGAACTCGCAGCACGCTATCGGATTGCAGGAATTCCAGCTATCGTTGTTTTCAAAAATGGAGAAGTTTACAAAAAATCCATTGGCGTTGTTCCAAAAGCTGACTTAGAAGAATTATTGAAATAATCAAACAGGGAAAGTAAGTAGCAAAAACCACTCTTACTTTCCCCGTTTTTCAGTCAACCTGATACCAGCAAATTTCTATCTCTACTTATTACTTTTTACAATTAAAACAGAAAACTTACTTGATTCGGTTAAATCAGATTTTATTTTCTTGTTTCAGATATTCTAAAAATCCTTCACATCCCTCAATTACATCATTGTACGTTGTATCAAAATCACCTGTATACCATGGATCTGCTATATCTCTTCCCGAACCTGCAAAAGAAAGAAACTTGTACACTTTTCCCTCTGGGTCTCCCTTTAATATCCGGTTCAAATTTCGTATATTTGCAGTATCCATTCCGATGATATAGTCAAACTTATCATAATCTGACAACGAAATCTGCTTTGCTCTATGAGGCACTAATGGAATTCCTGTTTCTCTTAATTTGTTTACTGTGCCTCTGTGAGGAGGATTTCCAATCTCCTCTGTGCTTGTCGCAGCACTGTCTATGACAAATCTGTCGGACAAACCTAATTCTTTTACTTTATAAGTAAATACACTCTCTGATAAAGTTGAACGACATATATTGCCGTGGCAGATAAATAATACTCTAATCAATGCTCTAAAACTCCTTAAAACGCTGTATTTACGCCACTTCTATGATATTCTCCGGCAGAACGTATTCCGCTTTTTCTTCGCATATAGTGGCATAAATTGGTATATTTTCTCATCCAAATTTAGTAAAAATCTTAGTAAAACATCTCGATTTTCTCATTTTACTAAAGACTTTTCCACTTAGGATTTTGCTTAATTGTACACATTTCCTATGCTTCCACACACGATAATGCAGTAACTCGGTCAATTTCGTTTTTTACATCATCAAGACCTACATGAGTGTATGTATTCAATGTTACGCCTATATCTGCATGTCCCATCAGGTATTGAAGTGTCTTAGGGTTCATTCCAGACTTAACCATATTGCTGCAGTAAGTATGCCTACATACATGAGGTGTTACTTTGGGCAATTCCTCTTTATAAATGCTGTTGTATTTAGTTATAATATGTTCAAAATATTTTTCCCAATGCAGAGCTACCATTGGCATATCATTTTTATCCAGATAAAGGAATCCATGATACAGCTTTCCGTTCTTATCCCTGACCGTAGGCTCTATCTTTGGTCTTTTTTTCTTGGCAATAATACATTCGAAGCACTCTCTTACTTCCTTTGTCATTGGCAGAAATCTTACGCCATCTGGAGTTTTGGTGTCTTCAATAATGTACTCCATATCTCTTTTTCTCTGTAACTGATGATCCACCCTTATTGTACCACTTTCAAAATCAATATCTGACTTTTGCAGACCAACAAATTCTGAAATACGCAGTCCAGTTTTGAAAAGAATATAAATGCCCTCATAATATCTGCTGAAATGTTTATCATTCTTGACAAACTCAAGTAAAGCTCTCTCCTGTTTTCTGGTTATTGCTTCTCTGGTAACACTGTCATTAACAACAACTGTTGATAGTTGAAATTCAAACGGATTCTTGCGTAAAAGTTCATCATCTACTGCCATTTGAAAAGCTGGTCTGACAACTCCCCGTATGCTGTGAATAGAACTGTATCCTCTGCCATCTGCCTGTAACTTAATCAACCATTCTTTCGCATCAGACAATTTAATGGTATCAATACGCTTCTGCCCAAAATCCTCTTTCGCAATAATATTGATTACAAAATTGTAATTAGCTTGTGTATTATGGCGAACCCCTGTCTTTTGTCTAATGTACTTTTTTACCAGTTCAAGGACTGTCAAATTGCCCCCATAAGGAGTAATGCCATCCTCTATTTCTCTTAGGACAATTTTTTCTTTTTCTCGAAGTGACTGACAAGGTCTACGTCCGACTGGCAAGGAATCTGTCGGCTCCAGTTTCCAGCTATACAAGAATTTCTGCTTTCCATAACAATCTGTATATACAAACGCATATCTTCCGTCTGCTCTTTGGCTTTCTCCGTTACGCAAAATACGACCCTTTTTATCTCGTCTTTTCTGGTCACGTTTTCTTTCGTTCAAACGCCTTCGCTCCTTTCCACGAAGAAACCCTAGCACGATAGGACAATTATATCATACCAGGCTTTCTTTTTCCACTTTAAAGTATTAAATTATCTTTGTTTTTTCAATCAAAGGGATGTAATCTGATTAAGAAAAGTTTCAAATTTTTGTCTATTTATCAATGATTTATTCCCCACCTGAACCGTAAAACAATATTCCGTATCCATATTCTCTGCAATCAATGATCTTATCTTCTTTTCTCCAATCCCAAAATACTGTACTGCTTCATCTACAGTCAGCATATACTTTTCCCATATCGGCACAGACATTTTGCCTGCTGTTATATTTGTATTTATCGCCAACACCTCCATTTCACTAATTCTCTGCATGACTTTATCTGCCCATGACAACCACGAAAACTTTTCCCAACTCTCATCAGCAGACAAATCTTTTTAAAAATACAGTACAGGTGGCAGCTCATTACACCGCCCACATCGGTATCGCACCGTCAATCCTTGTTGACCGGAAATCTCCGGAAGTATCATTATTAAAAATATGTATCATCGCCCTGTGCAACTGCTTCACTTTTTGCCAGACATTTATCGCTCCTTGTCTTTACTTCAATACCCTATTTCAGCATTTCTTCATATAAGAACCTTCCTTATTTGTATAGGAAAGCAGACAGCTCTTGGCGTATCCGCATAGTGGCTCCACATATTCCACACGTCCTGCACGCATTTGTCTATAAAATTGTCAAGGTACACTTACAGGCTTCCGCCTGCATTTTGGATAAAATCAACTCCGGACTTATCAGTCCAAAAAGCACATAAACCACTTCCGTCTGCTATGAACGGTGTTGTAAAAATTATGTGCTTTACAAGAATGACAAGTTTAGAGTTCCAGTTTATCCGGCCCATACTTGCGGATAAGCTGAAATAAAACTTTTTTATGTATTCCATCTGCCAGCCCATACATTTCATGCAAAACTTTCAATTCAAGTGGTGTTAATGTATTCATATATGGTTTGTAATTATCCCCAACAAAAATCCCACCATCTCCTCCCTGTCTTGTATAGATTGGAAAACCAAGAGATAAAGCCTGAATATCATTTTGTATCGTGCGAACGGTAACATTAAATTCTTCTGCCAATTCTTTCGCCGTGATGCGACGTCTAACCATTAGAATACTAATTATTTCAGCTCTGCGACCTGCTGTATTCATGCTTTACCTCCTTTCTGTAAATTCTCCTATCTCATTGTAAAAAATGAACCGGAAAAAACCTTTCATATTCAGATAAGCTTTTTCTCCTAATCGCTTTCGATACAATCAGGGCTTCCTTTTACATATCCAAAAGTTCCTATCTTCTCCGCTTTCTCTTATTGACTTTGCTATTTTCTGTTGCTAAAATCTTTTATGGATAAAATCATAAATTTATAAAAACACTCAAACTGCTATGGAGCTTCACGGGCATCTCTTGCCTGCAATAAGCCATAGCAGTTTTTTATTGCTTATGCCAATAGCTCTACAAAGCCGGACCGCATAAAAGCAGTCCAAAAATGGACAATAATGTCCTTATGTGTTGTTGAACACTCGCCTAAGCTCGTACAACACGCAAACTTCCTACGGACAGTTTGCCAAAGATAGCAAGCACTGCCTGTGTTCCCTCACAGGCACCATTTCCACAAGTTCCTGCCATTCAGAAACTTGAAAAAATTGGCTTGCAATGGGCATATCCCCCTGACCCCCTGATGCTTCCAAGATCAGTAATTGCCAAACCGGAATTTCTGATTTTAGTACACAAAAATACTCACCGCCGGAAACGGCATATTACAAAATCTTCTATCTTAAATATGGAAAGGATGAAGCAATGGCACAAAGAGAACGACAAAACGAACTGAAAATCTATCTGAGCGATGACGAGCAGTACATACTCGAACAGAAATTTAAAATCTCCGGCATGAAAAGCAAATCTGCCTTTATCCGGCACATGATTCTGTACGGATATGTCTATGACGTAAACTATGAACACTTGCGGGAATACAACACACTTCTCGCCCGTATCGGCAATAACTTAAACCAGATTGCCAAGCGGATGAACGCAACCGGGAATGTGTATGAAGCCGATGTCAAAGAAGTAAAGGAGCTGATGAAACAGGTATGGCAATCACAAAAATCCATGCTATCAAAGCAACCGTCCATAAAGCAGTAGCTTACATTTGCAACCCTGCAAAAACCGATGAAAGTATCCTCATTTCTTCCTTTGGATGCAGTCCTGAAACGGCAGCTTATGATTTCAAGTTTTCCCTGTCAAAAACCAATCAGGCTGATTCAAACAAAGCCTTTCATCTGATACAATCTTTCATGCCCGGCGAGGTATCCTATAAAGAAGCTCATCAAATCGGCATAGAGCTTGCTGACAAACTTTTGGAAGGAAAATACTCTTATGTTGTGGCTACCCATATTGACAGAGAACACGTCCATAACCACCTCATTTTCTGTGCTGCAGATAACATCAATCATGAAAAATATCACGATTGTAAAAAGAGTTATTACCATATCCGGAAGTTAAATGATGAACTATGTAACGAGCATCAGTTATCAGTCATTTCTCCCACTGAGCAACGTGGAAAGAAATACAGGAAATGGCTTTCTGACAACAACGGTTCTTCATGGAAAGCCAAGCTCAAAACAGACATTGATGAAGCTGTACGGGCAGCCGATTCTTATGAGGATTTTCTTGAACTCATTCGGGCAAAAGGTTATGAAATAAAAGGCGAAACCTTTGCTGAATCTGACTTAAAATATATTGCCTTCCGCCCTCTTGACAGAGAACGTTTTGTCCGTGGCAGCATCAAATCTCTGGGGGTGGAATACACCAAAGAGCGTATTAAAGAACGTATCGAATCAAAGAGTCTGGTGCAGCCACAAAAGCGTGTTCCTTTTCCTCGAAAATCAAAACCTATTGCCAGAGACTTTTCTTCCAAAAGGCTCATTGACACCTCTGAGGGAAAATTTGAACACAGTCCCGGTTTAAAGCATTGGGCTGACATTCAAAATCTAAAAATAGCAGCCGCAAGCTACAGTAGTGCAGACTCCATTACCGAGCTGGAAAAACAGCTTGCTACCAAGTCACTCCTTGCAAAAACTGCAAGAAGCAACCTTATAGAAACGGAGCATCAGCTAAAAGATTTAGGACTGATTTTGAAATATGCGGAACAATACAAAGTCAATCACATCTATCACGTTCGTTATCAGAAATCAAAAGATCCGGACGCCTATTTACACAGACACGAAACAGAACTCCTGCTTCATGACGGTGCGGAAAATATGTTAAAACGCTTTGGAATTAACCTAAAAACCCTTGATGTTGACAAACTCCGCAGCAAATACAATGCTCTGTATTCCAAAAAGGAAACTTTACAGAACACCTACAAATCTGCCGAAAAAGAAATTAAAAATCTCAGCAGAAAACTGGAGAACATAAACCAGTATCTTGACCGGACTCTGGAGAAGATACATTCCGCTGAATACAAGCCGGAACAGAATCAAACATCTCTGTAAAAAACAACATCAAAAAAGGTGTATTGCAACGAGGTATTTTTCCTCTATTGCAATACACCATTATGTGTGTAGTATTCCTTATTCATTTTTGTATTTAATAATATGTACCTATATCTTTTCCTCTTCTTTCTCATTATGTATTTTACTCCATATTAAAACTGTATTGTACAGTAATTCATTCTTCCTAATGTGTAATGTAAACTACTCTGGAGGTGAATTACAATGCAGGACATAAAACAAAATCTTGCCGATGCAGTGCGAGAAGCTCGCACTAAACTCGGACTATCGCAGGAACAACTCGCTGAAATTTTAGCTTTTGACAGCCGTACCATACTCAACATTGAAAACGGACGTGGCAATCCAAAATTTGAAAATCTTTGTGCCCTTATCCGGTACTTGAATCTGACTGACAATAAAATTTTCTATCCTGACAGAAAGGAGCCTCGCCCAAATCATGAAAGACTCCTTGCTCTGCTGGATGATTGCACTGAACAGGAATCAGAAGAACTGATTCCTGCCGTTCGCTATCTACTCAATTTGATGCGAACACACAACAAGCCAACCCTTTAAGAAAACCAATGGAATCCATGTGACACTGTTGGTTTTCTTAATTTAAGTACATGTTTTGTTTATATCTTACTTGTGTAATATTTTAATTATTACATAAGTAAGATTTCAAGTCAATCTATTTTCTCTTAAATTGACAACTACACAAATAACATCTATAATATTTTTATTACAGCCGTAAGATTTAAGGAGGGATTTGAAATGAGCGATTTACCACAGATTTCTGAAGCTGAATTTGAAGTTATGAAAATCGTATGGAAACATGCGCCGATCAGCACCAATGAAATAACTGATAAATTATTACAGACTACGAGCTGGAGTCCAAAAACAATACAAACTCTAATTAAACGTCTAGTGAACAAGGGCGTTCTGACTTATGAAAAACAAAGTCGGGTGTTTGTTTACACTCCAGTTGTGAAAGAAAGTGAATACATCGGTCAGGAAAGTAACTCTTTTCTAGAACGATACTACGATGGGGACATCACTGCCATGCTGTCTGCATATATAGAAAATGACAGACTGTCCGAAACGGAAATAGACACTCTCCGCTCTCTTCTTTCCAAGAGGTCAAAAAAAGGAGGTAATTAACATGGCTGATTTTATGATACGCTTTTTAATATGCAATGTATTTATCAGCGGTATCATCGGAATTCTTTTGATAGCCAAGCGGATATTCAAAGGCAACCTATCCAGCCGGATGCAGTATAATCTGTGGTTCCTGCTACTTGGATTGTTGGTAGTTCCTTTTATACCGTTCCGTTTAATTGGGTTTCCGCAAATCCTCTCGTGGCTCAGTAGCCTGAAAAGTTCTCCTACTTCTGGCACCAGAACCGCCATAGGAGAAGCTGTTGGGATCAATCCAGCCGGAAATGCAGACTGGATGAATGACTTTGCCCTTTCGGTAAATAGTGAGACTCCATCTAGCATCGGATACATACTATTTGGAATATGGCTTGTAGGCATCCTTGCAATGATTATATTGATAATCAAATCCTCTATCCGCTTACAGAACTTGAAAAAATCTGCACTTCCCCTTCAGAACCCGGAAGTCCGAAAACTATATCATCGATGTATGAAAGAAATGGGAATTAACAGAAATATCCATGTTTACAGTACTGCATTTTTGAAATCTCCGATTATTGTGGGGCTTTTGAAACCTTGTATTTATCTGCCGATTCATCTCATCTCAGATTATAACGAATCGGACATGCGATACATGCTGTTACACGAGCTACAGCACTATAAGCACAAAGATGCTATTGCCAACTATCTAATGAACTTTGCCGGAGTAATATATTGGTTCAATCCTCTTGTCTGGTATGCTCTAAAAGAAATGCGCAATGACAGAGAGGTTGCCTGTGACACCTCTGTTTTAAAGATGCTTGAGGAGGATGATTATGCAGATTATGGTAATACACTGATCAATTTTGCGGAAAAGATTTCACTTACTCCATTTCCGTTTGCCGCCGGTCTTGGTGGAAACATGAAGCAGATGAAACGGAGAATTATCAACATTGTATCTTATGAGAAGCCGACATTTATAAAAAGAGTAAAAGGTATGACTGCATTCATGTTGACTGCTGTCCTTCTCCTTGGATTCGCACCTTTTATTTCTACATACGCAGCAGATGGAAGCCACTACCAATGGGATTCCTCTTCTGAGAATATTTCCTATGTAGACCTCTCCACATACTTCGGAGAATACGAAGGCAGCTTTGTTTTATACGATTTGGAAAACGATGCATGGAGTATACATGACATGGAGCATGCCACCTTACGGGTTGCTCCAAACTCCACCTACAAGATATACGATGCTTTGTTCGGATTGGAAGAAGGCGTCATTACACCGGAAAATTCGTTCATTGCATGGAATGGAGAAACCTATCCATTTGAAGCATGGAACGCAGATCAGACCTTACAGTCTGCAATGAACTCCTCTGTGAATTGGTATTTTCAAGCAGTAGATGAACAGCTTGGAGCCTCTGACGTTTACAGCTATGTTCAAGAAATCGGATATGGTAACGAAAACATGAGTGGCGATTTCTCCTCTTATTGGATGGAATCCTCCTTGGAAATCTCTCCAATAGAACAGGTCGAACTTTTAACCAAGCTGCAGAATAACAGTTTCGGCTTCGCCCCTGAAAATATCAATGCAGTAAAAGATGCCATCTGCCTTTCAGCTTCCGATGCCGGAACATTCTACGGAAAGACCGGAACCGGACGTGTAAATGGTCAGGATATTAATGGATGGTTCATCGGTTATATCGAAACTGCAGATAATACATACTTTTTTGCCACCAACATTAGTGCAGACAGCGATGCTACTGGCGGCAACGCAACTGAAATAACCATGTCTATCTTATCAGACATGAATATCTGGGTATCACAGAAATAACAAAAACGAGTAAAGGTTAACTGTAGAATTAACTTTTACTCGTTTTTTCGAGGCTTATAAATATTAAATGTTTTTTCTTTTTTTAATTACTACTTTTTGCAATATTCATAAATATTAAATGGTTCTTCTCTTTTTTCAAATAAGATATCAGCTTCTTTAATAATCTTAATAAGTTCTTCTGTCTCTACACCTACTGTTTTTAGTACAAGTAACTTCTTTTCATTCGTTATGAGAAAGAAAAAACCTTTGTACAAAAAGACTCTATCTATTTCTTTAAGTTCGCAGATCTTTTTATCTTCTAATTTTATTCCCTGAACATCAATTTCCACTTTGTTATATCTTGATTTATTCCATACAAATTCATGGACATTATTTTCAAATTTTTTTCCCTTAGATTGAAACCAAATAATCCAAATCAATGCAATAATAGAAATCCCCATTCCCACATAAAACATCGGATAACTCTTTACAAAATAGCAACCGATTGATAACAAAAATAATACTGGTGTCATTATATAAATAATTTTCCTTCTATTATTTTTTGTCTTAAGTAATTGATATGGCATAGCATATTCTAACGAAAGCATATACTCTAATGCTTTTCTATCTTCATCGGTCATAATAGACTTTATAATCATTTTTACTCCATCCTTCCCTTAAATGCGTTAAGAGATTCCTATTCAAAAAGGAATCCCCCAATCGTTAATTATCCTCTCCGTATCCTCTTCTAACTTCTTCCTTCTTGAAACCAACCAAACAATAACTGCCGCTGTAAAACCTACTGTACAAATAACTACTCCGAAAAAATGACTTCTAATGATTCCATATTGGCATAAATGCCATAATTGGCACAATAGAAATATGTAAAATATGAAGCTACTGATTTTACTGATTTTGGAAATATATTTCATAATTCATCTTGCTCCTTTTTAGTGTCCACGTATATCCAATTCATCCAATAGAGAATTTCCACTTCCCCAAGAATATACAATGTAATAACCCCTGTCCTTTATTTCTTCCGCAAATTGTAGTGTCCCGTGATCAATCCCCTCAATGGACTGCCCTTCCTGAATTTTCACCAAACATTCCCACTCATTACTTCTGTACCTTGAATAGTAAGCATCCAATTCTTCCAAAGACAAGTCACTTCGAATTAGAATTGCTCCGAAATACTGCATTCCATTTCCGTTTCCTGTCAGCTTCCCTGCTTGTGACAGTGACTCTATCAATTCCGTTTCCTCTGGCAGCGGAATTTCACATAATGTCTTTTCCACCTTATAGGCTGTATGGTTATTTATAAGCGGAATTGAAACAACTCCTCCTATTAATACAACTGCTGCCAATATTCCAACTACTTTTAATTTTTTCATGTGTCCTCCTTTCTTTTCTTACGCATGTAAGATTACCACAAAACACAACTATTATCAAATCATTCTTTAATTCGATATTGGTAGTCTGGTATGTGCATAATTCCGTCATTTAGGATTTCATTCCCCAAATACTGAAAACTGCCATCCTCTGCAAACCTTACCGTAAGTTCATGGGTTATGACTGCATCATCACAAATGACCATGTCGCAAACCGCCTCAACTGTTAATGTGATTGTCCCATCCTCATTTTCTTTGATGTCGATAACCTCCGGCAGAGAAGTTCCAAAGAAAGTCGGTGCATAATTAAAGCATCCAAGTCGCGCCCAATAATACGTTTGGTTTTTCTCATCAAACACCGCATATTCCCGTATCTGCTCTGCCGTCACCGGAAGATACTCCATAATTAAATTTTCAAATTCCTCTTTTGGTATTCCATTTGGGTAATTCTCAGAATTAAACTTTTCCTGGTATTTCATTGCATACAGATATTCATACATCCCATTATAATCCAGTTCTTCCATATGCTCTGTATCCCAATTGGAACATAAGAGGTTATTTCCCTGATATCCCAAACCACGCACGCATTTTTCAGACATTTCACGCTGTTCCTCTGTCATTGGCTTTATCCTTATTAGACAACTTCCATCCATAATCTCACTGACCTCTGGTGGCTCCGGTACACACAACTCGTAGCAGAACCATCCCTTATCTGTATATTTCCACTCTTTTAGTCTTGTATAGGAAATGTATGAAATCCCCGGCTTATTATCAGCATTCCAGATTCCTTTTGCACTTACAACATACATATCTGTTCCATCAAAAATGAATTTCATTCTGCCCAATCCACCATCGTTGTGAACTTCATAAATTACTGCAGAACCACTTTTCCCTTCCATACATTCTTTCAGAAAACTGTCAACACTTTCATAATTCTCCATGTTAGAATATGTTACCATTGTTGTAACCGGACATCCTGCATCCTTTAGCTTCCTCTGCATTTCCAAAACCGTTTGATCATCCAAAGCAACATTAGATGCTATCCCTTTATCTGCAGTTTCATAAATGTCAAGATAAAGTTCCATCTGCTTTTTACAGTCAGTCTCAGCTTCTTCCCTTTCCTGTTCATCTACTGGAAGGTCGTAGCCCTTTTCCCATTGTTCTGCAGCCTCTTCCTCGGCACTTTTTATCTCCTCCGTGGAAGATACATCTTCCGTATCTTCCACAAGAAATTCATCCACAATACTATCTTCTTTTCCACAGGCACATACGAAGCATCCAATCAGAAATGCCATAATCAGCAAAATGCTTTTTTTCTTTAATGCCATAATATCATCCTTTCTTTCAAAGCAAATTTAATGTGCTTTTGCTATTGGCGGCAGTTCCAACTCTATTTGTTCTATAGAATTGGAAAGATACCTGAAAGTTCCGTCTTCAAATGGCTGGACCACAACCGTATTCCGAAAAGCGAGATCAGAATTATAATCCGGCCATACTCCATCCACGATAAGTGTAATCGTTCCATCCGCATTTTTTGTATAGTCAACTACTTCTCCGAAAGGTGGGTATGGACTGGCATAAATCATCTCATATTCATAGCTATTGCTGCCCTCATCATATCCACAATGCTCTCTCAACTGTTCTACCGATACCGGAAAATAAGTAGTCATTATCCTTTCATATTCCTCTGCCGGAATCTTCCAACCCTCAGTTTTCAGATTTTCCCCCGTAGAAATCCTATAAACATCTTCATACATACAAGGCATCAGAATGTCCTCCACATTGCTGCTATCCCAATCTGTAACGAGCAGATTGTAATTCACATAACTTAGTCCTGATATGTATTTCTCCGTTAATTCCTGGCAGTCTTCTGGTAGCGGTTCTATTCTCCAATACTGTCTCAAACTTGCATGTGCAATCACATATTCATATGCGTAGATAAAATATCCTTTTTCGGTCAGTTTAATCTCAGCCACATTACTTACCGAAGTTCCCTGTATTTCTGGCATACCACCTTCTCTCCACCGAATTCCTATGTAATAGGTCTGCAACTCACCTTTCCGATAGATAAAGGTAACTGCTTCAATCAGCCCATCTCTCTGTACTTCAAATACCGTAACCATCGAGTCTTGTCCATCCAGGTAATCTGCATAAAATGCTTCGATTGCTTCATGATTTTGCATAGCAGCATCTTCTTCAACACTTACCAGACCGGTTCTGCCCAATTGCTCCACCACAGCTTTCCTCTGCTCTTTGGTAAATTCGCTAATACCGGAAGAGTAGCTTAGTGCATCTGCAATTACAATATCCTTATAGATTTCTCTGACCGATTCTGCTGCTGACAAAACCGTACTCTGCAGTTGCTCCTTCTCCTCTTCTGTAAGGAGATCATCACTGGCTTGCGGAATAAACCAATATGCTGACTCTGTGGAAGTTTCCGCATTCTCGGCTTCTTCTGTTTCTGCTTCGCTATTTTCGATTTCTACAGGTGGCTCCCATACTTCTTCTGCCACCTTTTGCTTTTCTGTATGCAGTTCTCCCCAACAGACCACTCCGGCTATTACGAAAATCAACAGCAGCAAAATCGGAAGACCACATCTTCTAAGCAGCCATTTCACATCTTCCATTATTCGTCTCCGTATAATTCTTCCCATTCTTCTAACGTCAACCGTGGCGTATGCCATGTTTCCTCAGAATTATCCTCGGAGGGTATAATTCGATTGGATACATATTGTACCCCGCCATCCTCCAAAGGACGAACCACAACCTCGTGGGCATATACTTTGGAATTTCCCGAATATGGAAATACCACATTAGCAGTAAGTGTAATTGTTCCATCACTGTTCTCCGTATACCCGATTACTTCTGAATATGGGTATTCCGGATACTCTACTTCTTCGAAGCCTCTCGGTTTGTATTCATAGGTCGAATCCTCCGAATCATAGACAGTTTTGGATTGCAGCGTTTCACTATCAATATTGAAATATTTCATAATAACGCTTTCAAATTCCTCTTTTGGAATCCGATAAACTGCACTGACTGACAAATTGTCATCTGCAACATAAGGAACATACTGACCATTCACTTTTGGATAAAGAATGTCATACATATCATAGAAATTCAAATCCCCAAAATCTTCTTCACTCCAATCCACAATAAACATATTATTCTGTTCAAAGCTGATTGGAAGAAGATATTTCCGACTCAGTTCCCTATATGTTTCATCCAATGGCTGTACTCGTAATGCGGTATGCTCCTCTGCTCCACTCAATGTAAGAACGTATAATTCTTCTGAAAACCAGACACCAGAAAACATCAGGTAACCTTCTTCTGTATAATTCCAATACTCTGCTTGATACCTCCCAGTAACTTCTTTCTGTATTTCTCCATTTTCGTATCCATAATAGCTTCTGACCACATCTACATTTCCGTCTTTTGTGTGCAAATCGTATTTTACAAATCCGCCCAAATAGCCGACTTCAAGAATCGTTATATCTGCTTCTTCCTGTGCATCCACCTTTTCACAAAATTCCAGTACCTGCTCCGCTTCCGTCATATTCACTTGATTTCTGCTGTCAACAGCAGGATACTCGTTTTCTCCAAGACGATTTACAATACTCCGAATTATTTCCAAATCATCTAACTTATTTTCCTCTGCTGCCTTGTCATAAAGATCTATGCAGATGTTTATAATTTCTTCTTCATTCTCCTGTTCTTCTTCTGAAACGTCCTGAACATCAATTACTGTTTCCGAAACTGTATCTTCTTCCGGTGGTGTATCGCTACACCCCGAAATACTAAACATCAGTACAAAACTAATGACTGCTAAACCACTCTTCCAGAACCAGACTGTCTTTCTTAACAACATATCCGCTTCCTCCTCTTCCTTTCACATCTTCTACCATACTGATAATCAATATAGGACATTCCGTATCTTCTGCTGTAAAAATTGCAAACCATCCTAATTCTGTACCTGAAGTATCATCCTTCGATGCCTTTATTTCTGCCGTACCTGTTTTTCCTGCTAAAAGAATGTCATCTCGATGGGCTGCATATCCAGTTCCATTAGAATCATTCACAACCTTCTTTGTTCCTTCCAATACACGACTTGCTGTCTCGTTAGAAAAGGCACCCGGAATCCAATACTCAGCTTCCGCTTCATTCTGATATACCAAATAAGGCTTTATTACATTTCCCTCATTACAGAAAGCAGAATAAATACATGCCATATGCAACGGGTTCACTAAAATCTGTCCTTGTCCGTAACCGCTGTCAGCTAACTGTATTTCAGTTTCAATGCCTTCTGTATTGGAATACTGAGATTCTGCCATCTTAATCTCAAATGGTAGTTCCTCATTGAAACCAAGCCGTATCAAAGAATTCTCCAACTCATCCGATCCAATCTTTAATGCTGCTTTTGCGAAATAAATATTATCAGAATAAATCAAGGCATTCTCTAAAATGACTGGTTCATACGCATGAAGCGTTGTTACATGATATGAACCCCACGATGCATCTTTTTGCCAACTTAATCCTACGTTCCCGTAATCTTCCATTGGATCGATTGCTCCTGATTGTAAACCAATCGCAGCTATAATTGGCTTGAAGGTAGATCCCGGACACCACACTTGCCGGAACCGATTATACATTGGCTTATTCTCATCCTCGTTAAGTACAGTCCACTGCTCACTCGATAATCCCATAATAAAATCGTTATTGTCATAGGCCGGTGTGCTGACCAAAGCCAATACCTCTCCGGTATAATGATTTATGGCTACTGAGCAGCTTTTATCTTCCTTAAACTGTTCGTACAAGGAAACCTGCAAATCAGTATCTATCGTAAGCCGGATGTCCTGCCCATGCTGTACCAGGATACAAGCCAGTTCCTCCTTCTCTTTATCTTCCGAATTTACAATGTAAATCCTGCAACCGTTCTGGCCTTTCAGTTCTTTCTCGAACAAGCCCTCCATTCCGCTTCTGCCGATTACACTATTGGCTGTATAACCTTCTCCTGCATGTTCCTCTAAATCTTCCGCAGTAACGCTTTGAACATACCCGACCAAATGCGCAGCGGCTTCCCCTAATGGGTATTCACGCACTTCAACATCAGATATCATCACTCCGGGAATCTCCAGCAACTTATCATGCCTTTCTTTCTCCTTTAAAACTTCTTCCTCTGGACTGATAGACATTAACTCAATTTCTTCCACTCTTGGAATCGTTTTAATAGGTACAAAAGAATCATCCTTTACCCACTTTGCAGACAGATTCTTTTCTATCACTTCCGTTGTGATTTCCAATAGTCCTGCAATCTGTGCGATTGCTTCCTCTCTGTTTTCCAACTTGCCCGGAACAATTCCAACTGAAGATGCTGTACCTTTTCCTGCAAGGACACGTCCGTTCCTATCCAGAATTTCTCCTCGCTCTGCCTGTGTAGTAGAAACTCTTACTTTATCTGCAGAAGTCAGATTAGGAAAAATCATGGAATCATCCCAAACCAATTTATATCCTTCTTCTCCATTTATAAAAAATGCCTCATTCTCAAAGCTGATAGTTCCTGCCACTGTATCAAACGAAGTCAAATATGTTACTTTTTTATCTTCCTCCACATACTCGACATTTTTTATCGACATGTTTTGCATTTCAATTCCCTCATAAATAGTGGAATTTCTCTTCAGAAAATCTTCCTTACTGATATATCCAGATGACTCTAAATCAATCATTGCATACATTTCTTCGTATTCTTGTTTTGGAATATGCATCATATACTCTACTAAGATAGTATCTGGTGTTTTACACGAATTTTTTCTTTTATATAATACTGTTGCACTCACAACTACTCCAATCAAAGTAATTGTTAATATCAACACTATAATGCTCAACATTTTTCTATATCTTTGTATTCTTTTGGTTCTATGTTTTTCCTTCATCGTTACCTCCATTTCTTATTCGTATCAATGTACTACGCTTATATATTACAAGTGTAAGATTTTAGGGTAAAAAAATTTAATTCCTTTCGTTATAAATATTACACCCGTAATATTTATCAGTCAAGTTCTTATTCAAAAAGACAGAACACAGCCTCCAAAAGCCATGCTCTGCCTTACGTTTGATGTTACTCTGCCGCTACAAACTCCATCTTCATAAATTCATGATCCGTCAATTCCTTTAATTTTACAAGGACACATAATGACAATTCAACCATCTCATCATCCTCCAGATATTTCAGTGCTTTATCAATACCATTTATGACCTTTTTTCTGCCGCCCACATCTGAATCTATACCTTCTTCCATAAAAATACTGATTAAATTACTTTCTTCTACGGTAAATCTCTTATTCATCACTTACATCTCCCTATGACTTTTCTTTTCATTTTCCTGAACATCATGTTCTTTCGATTTCCCTTCTACCTGTGCCTTTTTCTCTGCAAGACGAACTTTTAAGGAAACTCTTGCTGGAGGCTTCTCCTCCATTCTCTTATTTTCTTCCCTTTGGGCTTTCTCCCCAACACCATTATTCAGCACATTATCAATCATATTATAATTCTGTTCTTCTGCCTCCTCAATCTTGGCAAGCGGCTTATACTCTGTCAGTTTTTCCAGAAGCTCCGTTGCTCGTTTTATTTCCTCTGGTACAGCTCCCTCCGAAATAATGTCTGCAAGCCACGTTGTTAAATGTCCGGTATCGCCCTGTTTTATGGATTCTGCAAGTTCTGATACATTCTCGGTCATATTTCTTGTACTATCGTGATACAGTACAGTATCATAATCGTAGAAAAGTCGGTCAAGTTCTACTGCAAGCTGTTCCTCCTGTGGCAAGTCCGGCATACGCAGTTCCCACACTCTTGCTTCCATTTCTTCACTCATCACGCCATCTATCTCCATATCGGGCAATTTAGCCACCAGTTCCGTAATGACTTCCATTGCCTGCGGATTGTTTTTAATATCAGGAACATAGTCCAAAACCCAAAGGTCAATCCTCTTTCCAGATAAAACATCAATCTCGTAATACTCGAAGGGTTCCGCCCCTCTCCCTAGGATATTGATTCCGATTGCCGGAATACCATTCATCCGCTCTGAAGGTATCTGCTTCCAGATTGCTATAGCTTCATCCACCGTAGTAATATTCTCATAACACTCACCAAGATTATGAAATTCTCCACATTCCGAAACAGTTAAAGTTACTTCTGCGCTCTCCTTTTCCTGCTCTCTTACCTGTCTGACGCCCTCCAAATATTCTTCCACCTGTGGCAGATAGGATTCCAGCGTACCTGTGCGTTGGGCTGTAATTGGATTGATGTCAACTTTTACTTCTCCGATATGAAGTCCATCCTCATTAAAGGCATTAAATAAATCGTCCTCCCGTTCCGCTGTGGAAAGTTCCACCACCACATCAAGGTCAGAACCTTCATGCTCTAATCCCCTGCATCTGCTTCCTGTTACAGCAACATCCTCGATTGTTGCATTAATATCATACTCTTCAATCTTCGCCTGCACATGGCATTTCACAGCTTCCTCGATTTCTTCCGGATTCATTTCACTAATATCGTGGAATAATTCCCCGGTCTTTGCCTTAAAATCAGCCACCACACTGCTTTGCGTGTTCTCCTGACGAATACGATTGGCTTCCTCCACCTTTTCCATCAATCCATCATAATCAATCGGTATCAGTTCATCATCCTTACTGATATTTCCCTTTGCACCATTGTGATCTGGTTCTGATTTCAGATCATCCACTATATCATGAAGTGCTTCCCGAATAGTCACTTCCGGATTGTTATATCCCCCTCCGTCAATTTCTTTATAGTCAGTTCCTATAATAGAATACTCATAACCACCATCCACCTCCTGTATGCTGATGAAACGGTCTGCTATCTGAAATGCAAGCTCTGTTTCCTGTTCTCCTTTTAGGGACTGCTTCATTTCCGCAAGTACCTGTTCCTTTTCATCTCCAAGATCAATGATTTCATCTCCGTTTTCCATATCCTGCATTTCTTCCAGCTCCGACTTTTGGACATCATGTCTAGAAGTTTCCCGCACATCTTCCGGTGCAACTTCTAACGCTTGTGTCTGCTCCTTTAAGAACTCCGGCAAGGTAGTAAAACCAAAGGAATCAACAAAATGTGCCGTATTCTCTCCGTCCTGATGCCGCACCACAATATCACTAACTGAAAGAGAATGTCCCTTATAATCTGCCGGGTGGTCTATATTGAATTTTTCATAAACCGCTTCCAGTGTTTCCCCCTGTGTCGGTCCCTGCAACTCGGATAATTCTCCCACATAAATCAGGTTATAATTTTCCATTTTAATGGCATCAAAATTATCCTTTGTAATCCCCATTCTTTTCAGACTTTCTGTACCCTCAAATCGGAACTGTCTTAACTCCGGGTTATCCTTCAACTGATAAATGCCGTATTTATCTGTGTTACCATATAAAAGCTGTGCTGCTCCGATAGGCTCCTTTGCTCTTTTATCCAGTTCCATTTCAGCCTTCATATCCTTTATCTCGTCTGTATCGGTATTGTATCTGACATCAAGGTGGTACTCCTCCACTTCCTCTGACTGTCCATTCCCAAGTTCCGTAGTCCAGGCTCCTTTGCTTTCCAGATATGCCGGAATACTTAATTTATCATCCTCATTCATTGCAGAAAGCACTTCTATAAGCTCCTGCCTGTCCATTCCACGGACATTGATTAAGCTGAACTCTGTCAGAGCATCATTCTGTATCAGCAAAAGACTTTCCTTACTCTGTGCCTGTTCCATTTCCCGGTTGAGCTGCAATTCCTGAAGCTGTGTTTCAATGCCGGTGATCAGTTCTGAAGCCGTATGGCGTATGATATCAAGAGAAGATTTCAGTTCTTTCATATCTTTCCCACTGCTCCATCCTGCAATATATCCAAACGAATAATCCGAAGTATCTATTCCAAAGTGCTGGCATACTGTATAGGCAACACTCTCCGCTTCCACCTCTTTGGTATTTCTGTCCTTTGCAGGAGCCAAAATATCCTGATTTACTTCTTTATTATGCAGCATGGAATGTGCTACCTCATGCACCATTGTCTTTAAAGTCTGACTTTCGCTCATGTTCTCCTGTATGGCAATCTGCTTTTCCTCTGTATGGAAATATCCTTTGGAATCACCGGGGATATCCTCAAAACCAATCGGAACCGGAGATACAAACATCAGGGCATTTACAAAGTCCTCATACCCCTCCACCGTAGATAACAGCTCCTGTGCTTCCAACTCCGGTATGGGCTTACCATCCGTCTGCGATACATCAAAAACGGATACTGCACGGAATGCCGGAATGGTAACTTCTACTTCCTCTTTCTGTGGCATACCATTCTCATCAAAGGTCATTTCCCCGGTCACAGGGTCAATCTTGTCCCTCTCCTCCTTGATTTTATATGGCGCAGGAGCAAGAATACGGATTGCTTTCTCTCCCTTATTCACATGCCTTTCAAAATTCCTCTGCCATGCCTTGTATCCGGCTACAAGCGTTGCTTCCGGCTTCTGCATCGCAATCAGAAGAGTGTTGTTAAAACTGTAATTGTGAAACTTGGACATAGTGGAAAGATAGGACTTGTATTTTTCACTCTCAAAAAGTTCCTTTAATCCTTCCTCCAGCTTGTCTGTGATTTCTTTTACTTTTTGCTTTTCTGTTCTTTCATCTGCCATAATGCTTTTTCCTTTCTTTGCATACAAAAAAGACAACCATTTCTGATTGTCTTTTTCACTGTTCTGTATTAAATTGAAATACGATTCACCTAAATGTCCCGTATCATTTTTACACTATTCCTCTTTTTCTTTTATATCCTGTTCCATAATATGATTCAATAATTTCTGCAGTTCCCTACGATCTGGCAAATACAATTCATATTTTGAAACGAATAAATTACTATCCATACCATAAGTTGCATATTCTACAAGTAATTCATCTTTATTATGACTAAGTATGATTCCTATGGGTGGATTATCATCTTCCATATTTTCTTCTTTTGCAAAATATCCCATATACATATTCATCTGCCCAACATCGGCATGCTGCACAGAATTTTTCTTCAAATCTATTAAAACAAAACATTTCAAAATTCTGTGATAAAATACCAAATCCACATGATAATGTATATTATTGATTGTCAATGGATACTGTCTGCCAACAAAGGTAAACCCCTTACCCAATTCCAACAGAAAACTTTGCAGGTTATCAATAATTTTCTGTTCTAAATCTTCTTCGCTATATCGTTCCTGCTCCGGAATACCTAAAAATTCCAATGTATAAGTATCCTTAACAATATCTTCCGGCTTATTGTAAGTAATTCCCTCATTGGCAAGTGCTAATACACCCTCTTTGTCCCTGCTCGCAGCCAGTCTTAGAAACAATGCTGAATCCATCTGTCTCCTGAGAGTTCTTACATCCCACTTTTCCTTATAACATTCTTTTTCATAAAAACTTCTTTCAAGTTCATCATCAATTTTTATCAGTTCGCAAATATGCGACCATGTTAATTTGTCAGACACCGTCTGACAATTTGGATAACACAGATAAAATTTACGCATGTTATTAAGGTTAGGACGGCTATAACCTTTCCCTAATCGCAATGTCAACTGGTGTGAGAGCTTCGTCAATAATCGGGAGCCGTATTCTGCTTTCACATTACCATCCTGCTCAAATTCAACAATGTATTTTCCGATTGTCCAATAAGTTTCTGTCATCACACTATTTACTTTTTCTGCCAATTCTCTTTTTGCGTTAGAAACAGTATCGGCAATCTCATTAACCAGCACCTGAAGCATATCCGTTTGTTCTAAATCGTTCATAGTATATCCTTTCTGAATTTGTCAGACAGTGTCTGACAAATTCAATGTTATTTTTATTCTCAGATATTTACAGTATATCCATATATTTTTCTTTTCAATTTACATCTTTGAAATACTATTATATTTCATATAACTTCAAAAAGAAATAGCCCTTTTTATAAAACAACTCCCTTTTCTTTCTGATGTACTGTTTTATCAACCCCACCAACTAAAACTCTTTCTTTCATCACTTCCAACCTTTCCTTTAATGACACCCTTGTCAGTGGCTTATCCGCAACACTCTCCTTTCTCTCCGGCTTCAAACCATTCTGCTGTGCAGATTGGTTGACATCCTGTCCGGAAGTGTTCTGTTCCGATGCATCATCATCCATACCAATCCCATCATCTCCCTTTTCATCCATATTCAGTAGGGCATTTAAGGCAGACAGACGGTCTAATTTTTCTGCCAGCTCCTCTTCCTGTGCAAAAGGTTTCTGCACTTCCACCTTTGCCGTTTCAAGCTGGTGCTCCACATTGTCCAGTTTGGTCTTTGCTTCTGCAAGCTCTTTTGGCATGGACTCCAGTGCATGATTGATACGGGCGATATTACCAAGCGGATCAGAACCTATTTCCAAATTATGAGATAACTGTCCTTTGACATTCATTACAAATTTGTGATTAAAAGAATCAAAGGATACAGACATTTTAAAGCCTGCATACTCGCCTATCATTGCCGGGGCATTGACACTCTTTATCTCTTTGCACATTTCCACAAGAGCAGTTCCGGCTTCTTTTTTATCTGTGTAGAGCTTATCCCCGACTTTCATGGTAAACTGCTCTTTATCTGCCGGAAGATTTTCCTTTGCAGTCTGAATATCCGCCTGCATACCACTGATACGTTCCTTTAAAATAGTTATCTGTTGTGGGTAGTGCTTTGTGATGTTGTCCTCCAATCTGTACTTCTGGCTTGTATGGTTTGCCTTCATCAGCTTCAGCTTCGATACCTGTATATCCAGGTCCATCTTTTCCTTGATGTAGGGATTCCCCGTTGCAAGTGCTTTGACCTCTGCATAGGTAAGTGCCGCTTCATCCACATCCTCACAGCTTCGTACCGGAGATTTGCTTGTCATGATCTGACCGATAAATTTCTGCTTGTTCTCGATAAGCTGCCAACTGTACGAATCGAAGGTTCCTTCCGTCACATACCGGAAAATCTTTACTTTCGGATTAAGGTTTCCCTGCCTTAAAATACGCCCCTCCTGCTGTTCTATGTCAGTCGGTCATTTTTTGCGGACAGTTCATACATGCTATCCTTTTCTGTTCTCTGCTCCTGCGTTTGCTCTCGTTTGATTTCTCCCTCCGTATCTTCTTGGCACAAGCAGGACAATACCTTGATGCACCAGAGCCCGGGACATATTCAACGCCGCACACCGTACAATTTTTAGCGGGCATTGCTGCCCACCGTTTTGTAGGTATGATATGTAATTCATCGACAAAGCCGATGAATTTATAGTAAATCTTGATTTCCTGCTTCACTGTTCCGTCTGCCATCTTCTCACGCTCCGAAACAAGTATCTTGTCTATGAGTGCGTTTATAACTGTTGCATCCAGTTCTTTTAAGCCTTGATAATTTCGGATAAGGGCGAGGAAGTCACGGATTCCCCGTGATTTCTCGTAGCTTTCATTAAGAGTTTCCGTCACCTCTTTCAGCCTTGCTTCAATTTCAAGCTGCTCTTTCTGGTATTTCCCCGACATCATCTCAAAATTCCGCTCGGTAATACGCTCCATGACCTTATCCTCGTAGAGAGAGGAAAACAGCCTGTCCAGTTCCGCAAGGCGTTTGTTCAGCTTCTTACGTTCTTTCTCTAATGCTTTCGCCCTGCTCTGGTCTGTTTCCGTGAGCCGCTTTTCTATGGCCCTGACCGCCTTTTCATCATTCACTGCCATATCCGCAAAACAGTTGATGTCGGCAAGAACGGCATTGAATAAATCCCTTGCTTCTATATTGTGGGCACTACACTCGCTTCTTCCGTTTCTTGCATAATTATTACATGAATACTGTACACAGTCGATAATCTCTGGGCGTTTCCTCCTGTGTACGTTCATTGCCCGCAGAGCACATCCGCAGTCCACACACTTGATAACGCCTGCAAAAATATTTACAAATCCTCCCTTGTTCTGTGGAAGCCTACGACTTGTAATAAGCTGTTGGACAATATCAAATTCCTCCTGCGTGACTATTCCCTCATGGGTATTGGGTATCACTTCCCATTCTTCGGGCAGCTTAGAGGGGCGTTTCTTGCTTTTCATATTGGCGGCAATCCGTTTGTAGCCTACAAGATTTCCCGCATATATCGGGCTTCTTAAAATGCTCCTCACGCTGTTCCCACTCCAAATATAGCGTTTGTCCTCGTTCCCCTCAAAATGACGTTCAAAGCCTGTTTCGCCACGCTCCGCCGCATAAGCGGCAGGGCGTAGGATATGCTGTTTATTAAGATGTCTGCAAATTTTGGCAACTCCATTCCCTTTTAATGCAAGGTCGAATATCTCTTTTACAACATGTGCCACTTTATCATCTATCAGCAGATGGTTGTGGTCGGCAGGGTCTTTGATATAGCCATAAGGGGCGGTAGTTCCCATGAATTTCCCCTGTTGAAACCTCGCCCGATATGCCGATTTTATCTTAACAGATATGTCAGCGGCATACATTTCGTTTAAAATGTTGCGGAAAGGCGTGATGTCCATAGCAGATTTATTCAAGGTATCTACGCCGTCATTGACCGCTATATACCTCACGTTATGCTCTGGGAAGAAAACTTCCAGATATAACCCACAATCAAGATAGTTTCTCCCCAGACGGGATAAATCTTTCGTAATCACGCAGTTTATCAGACCGCTTTCAATGTCTTTTATCATATTCTGGAAACTTGGTCTTTGGAAATTTGTACCAGAATAACCATCGTCCACATACGTTTTTGCTATGTGCCATCCCTGCTTTTTCACATAATCCGTGAGGATGGATTTCTGTGTCGCAATGCTCGCACTCTCGTTATCCGTACCATCGTCTTTAGATAAGCGGCAATAAATGCCGACTAAATAGATTTTCTTTTCTTCTTTGATTCCTGCCATACTGTAAAACCTCCGTATCTGTCCTATCTGTTTTCATGTCCCATTGCGTACATTCTAAGCGGACAGCCCCTCATTGTCGAAGGTGTCGCCCTCGGCAATCTTCTTCCGAATATCCTCGGAGATAATCGGGACAAACGCTTCTGTAACGGTCTGTGTGCCGACATATTCACGGCTGATTATCATCTGCACTGGTGCTTTTGGCACGATACGCTTTCTCTTTTTATCTGCTTTCTTATCCTCGCCCATACTTAAATCTTCCTTTCCAGACAGGGCAGGGAAGAGTTTGGAAATGTCCCCGCCCTGCCAATCAGATACCATTAATCCTCGCTGTTTAATTCTTTCTGTAATGCTTTAAGGAGTGCCGCCGCTTCATCAGCGTTCAGCGTGATTCCCTTGCCGCACTTTTCACGGTTCGGGGAAAAGCTGCGGATGTCATACTTCGGCTCTTTCCCATTCCATGAAATGAGATTGATTTCCTTTGTGTAGCCACTGTCGCCCGTAGACAATACTGCGATTTCCTTTACGATTTCATACTGGATTTCTCTCATTCTCCATACCTCAACTCTCTGTATTTACTTCCCGAAAAAAGAAGATTAGCGGCTGTCACGGTTGCGTTTCCTCTGCAACTCACGCTCCAAAAGTTTGATGATGGTTTCCTCCATCTGCTTCGGCGTTGTGTTCTTCGGAAAGTATTTTTTCAGCTTGCTTGTGTTGATTTTCAAGGTTTCTTTCTGGTTGCCCTTTTCCTCCGTCATAATCGCAAATATCGTATCCATGTCAAGCCGCCCGCTCTGGCTTAACTGTTTCATCCGCTGTGCCTGTGAGAGTGAGGGCGTTGCTTCTTCGCTCTCCATCGTGGCAAAGAGGTTTTCCTGCTCGTCTTTCTTCAAGAAGGACAGTTCCACCGCAGGCGTGAGGGCGATTTTCCCCTCGTCCACCATCTGCAAAATCGGCGGTATCAGTTCCGTCAGGCGGATAAAACGCTGCACGGTCATCCTGCCCACGCCGAAGCCCTGTGCCACCTTGTCGTCCGTCCGCAACTTCGTCACAACTTGTGACGAGGTTAAGTCTGTGCGGAAACCCTGCCGCTTCATGGCTTCGGATTTCATCTTGTAAGCAAACGCCCGCTCCGATGGCAGGATATTCTCACGCTGCAAATTGCTGTCTACAAGGGTGATGATGGCTCGGTCACGGTCTAAGGGCAGGACAAACGCAGGCACGGTATTTATCCCTGCAAGTTCAGAAGCACGGACACGCCGCTGTCCTGCAATCACTTCATAACCGTCCCCGTCCTCTTTCGGGCGTGTGATTATCGGCGTGACAATGCCAAATTCCTTGATGCTTTCCGCTAACTCTGACAGTGTTTCATCTTCTGCCACATGAAACGGATTGTCGGGGAACGGGTACAAGTCTTTGGTCTTTAACACCTTAAAATCCTGTTTCTTCATTCACATATCTACCTTTCTTTCGCTCTGCTTCTATGATTTTTCTGCAATTCTTCCAACACTTCGGGCGGTATTTTTGACAGCAGCCGCCCCATCTGCTCGTTGGTTCTCTGCAATTCAAATATCTTCTGATTCGCTTTCTGCACCTTTAGTTCCTGCTCGTACTTTTCATCACGCATACGCCCCGCATAGTCTGATTCCTGCCCAATTCTCTCTTTCAAACTGTCGATATACGCCTGCTGTTTCCCGATTTCCTTAGAGAATTTCTCCACGTCTGGCAGCCATGCAGAGAGTAAATCTAACGCTTTATCCCTTTTCTTCCCTGCGTTAAAGGCGTTGATGTCGGATAGGGCAGACACGATTTCTTCATACTGTTTATCAAGCCTGCCGCCTAATTTATAGAGCCATGTGGGGACGTGTTTCCGCTTGGTTTCCATTGAGGACTGCCCCCGTTCAAGCTGATTCCACCGTGAGGACATCCGCTCATGGTAGGCGGTCTGCCACTCGGATAATGATTTCTGGTTGCCTAAGATAGCTTTCGCTGACAGCTTATTGTCTGGCGTAATCGGCACAAAGCAGAGGTGCATATGGGGCGTTCTCTCGTCCATATGGACGACAGCGGAGAGGATATTCTGCTTTCCAACACGCTCCGAAATGAAGTCAAGAGCCGTCTGGAAATACGCTTTTTGTTCTTCGGGCGGTAACTGGTTCATAAATTCTGGTGAAGCTGTGATGAGCGTTTCCACCATCATCACGCTGTCTTTCCTTGTCCTGCACCCCGCTTCGGCTACCATGCGGTTAATCTCTTTCTTGTAGGTGTACTTTGGTGGTGCTATGAGATGGTAATTGTTTTTAGAGCGTTCCATATCTATATCTGGGTTGCTTTTGTAGGCTTCTTTCTTCCGCTCGTTGTGGCGTTCACAAGCCGCAACGCCGCCCGCTTTTCGTTTCTGGAAACGCAGGATTGCATAAGGCATAGGCGGATTCCTCCTTTCTTTCGGCGGGTGACCGTCCTTTGGGGTGACAGCGGTGACGGTGGTGACAGCAGTTTTGGGATACCCCCTGCCGACTGCCGCAACTGTCACCCTCACCCCCTGCATGACGGTCATGTCGATGATGACGGTGTTTTTGGGATACCCCCCTCGCAAGAGCCGTCACCGTCATGCCGCCATTCTTTTATCCGAAGCCGTAAGGCGTAGGATAGCAGGGCACAGCCCTGCCTTAAGGGAGTCCAGAGGGAACGTCTGGCACACGACTTTGCAGGGCAAAGTGTAGTGTGTTACACCCTGTAAACGCAGTCGGAAAAATCGGAATGATTTTTCTGACCGCAGGGGTGGTTTTACACGACCGAAAAGGGCGAGTAAATCTCACGCCTGCATTTTGCGTTTACGGGGTGTTCTCCCGTAGGGATGACAGCGGCAGGGTATCCTAAAATCACTGTCACCACCGTCACTGCTGTCACCCGCAGGGCAGAGCCGCCAGCTTTACATGGCTTTAAGCGTCAATGACAGTAACAGGGGGGTATCCTAATATCGCTGTCACCACCATCACCGCTGTCACCCGCCCTCCTTGCAAGGGCAATCCGCCTGCCGTCTTTCCTGCGGCTGTACTGGTAGCAGATACGGTTCTCGCTTAAAAATGTGGTGCGGTATTCATTCAGCCATTTCGTAATCACCGTGGGTATGGTTTCCGTTTCCCCCATAGCGGCTAACAGTTCCGTTGCCGTGCCTATCCATTCTTCCTTATCCCTCATAAAATCCACCAACCGAAAAAGGACATCTGGTATCGTTTCTTTCGCAAGCTGCTCCTGCGTTTTCCGCTCCACAAGCTCCCAACGGCAATCACGGAAACGCAGCGTGTATTCCTGATAAGGCGTGTCCCTGCCCGTCACATACAGCTTGGCGGTGTCAGACGCACGTTTCTCCTTTTCCAGAACAAAGGTAGCGTCCGCACTCCCCGTTAATCCTGTCGTCCCAGACACCTTGTTGAACACGTCGCTGTCATTCTGCTTTCGGATGTGGTGTACGACAATGACCGCCAGAGAGTGCCTGTCGGCAAAGTCTTTGATGAGGGAGATGTCCCCATAGTCGCTTGCATAGGCATTGTCTTTTGAAGCTGTACGGACTTTCTGCAAGGTATCAATGACAATGAGCCTGCTGTCTGGGTAATCTTTCAGATAATCTTCAAGCTGCACGATAAGACCGTCTGACAGCTTGCAGCTTGCCACGGCAAAGTGGAGCCGCCCGCTTGCTTCGTCCGTCAAACGAAATAACCTGTCCTGTATGCGGCAGAACGTGTCCTCAAGGCAGAGGTAAAGCACATCGCCCTCCATTGTCGGCATATCCCATAAAGGGATTCCCTGCGACACGCATAAGCATAGCTTCAGCATGAGCCAGCTTTTGCCTATCTTCTGTGAGCCGCAGAACAGCGATAAGCCTGTCGGGATAAGGCTGTCCACCACAAAGGATGGTTTCTCAAGCGGTTCATAAAGGAGCGTTTCGGCGTTGACTGTCTGTAACTTCTGCATGGCTTTCCTCCTTTCGGGCGGTGTCTTTGTTTTCGTTGCACATAGGCGTTGACCTCCTTAAAAATAGATTTACTCCCACGGAAAAAAGTGAGAGTATGTAATGCCGCCAATCCCACACAAATAAAAAACAGATTTCTTTTTCGGGCGGTGTCGGTCACGGTTGGAGATATTTCTTCAATTTCCGCCTTTACTTTCTCCTTTGCAATCGCAACAGATTTCTGTATTGCCGAAGCGGTGCAATGCTCCATAGCGGCGATTTGGTAAAAATTGAACTCATACTCGTAGTAGAGCAGGAAACGCCGCCTTTGTATCTCTGGAAGGCTCCCAACCGCCTTATAGAGCGTTTCATTCCGTTCTTCCTCAACCATGCGTTCATCAAGGCTCTTAGGCACACGCAACGCCCGTCTGTAAAGGGTTTCGTCCCATACCTCGTTAAACTCCCTGTGCCGCTC